>Ga0307515_10001825_pt1 | contig 47478 bp, 27 predicted proteins | sample 17_EM_MG_FD_194513 | JGI IMG/M metagenome (GOLD analysis project Ga0307515, IMG submission 194513) | Populus trichocarpa ectomycorrhiza microbial communities from riparian zone in the Pacific Northwest, United States - 17_EM | ecosystem: Host-associated > Plants > Roots > Unclassified | place... | reverse complement strand
GTTAACTATAACTATAACTATATTATATCCGTTACGGTCCCTAGGTAGTTTATAAAAGTCTATAAAGATATACTGCTAAGGGCGCTCTAGTATTAGGAGTGGCTTAAGTAGTCCTAGGGTCTTATCCTATGGGATTATAGCTCTTTAGCAGTCTTTATAGTTCCATATATATCAATTAATATCCACAACTATTCTTAGCTAGTAGTAGTGGTAGTTAATGATTTTACGGGTCTTATTCTTGCTAGGGTATACCATAAAGACTTAGCAATAAGCTTCGCGGATTAGTTTAGTCCGTAGATTGTTAACATTAGGGATTATAAGCCGCTCCTAGTATAGGAGCAATCCTTCCTCTATTTTAAAATTGGGGTTTCCTTTTACGGCTTATTTATAAAGGGCCCTTAAGGTATTAGCCGTGCGGTTTGCAGTTAGGAGGCGGTTAATTAGCCCTATTAGCTCCTCTAAGGACTCCTCTATTAGTACTAGCTTGTTTTACTAGAAGTTTAGCTCTTTAAGGATCTATAGGTTAAGCTGTTTTAGATAGAGGAGGGCGCGCATCCAATATTGGGTCTTTAGCTTATTCTAGGGTCCTACGTCTTATTTTCTTCGGGTTAAGGCATTAGCCTTAAAGTTTTGCTTACTAGAATAATATATAATCGTAAAGAAGAATTAGGAGAGTATTTTAGCCTAACGGGCTTATTATCTAGTAAGCTGCTTTATAGTTATAAAGTACTTTAGGGCTTTATAATCTATATATATCTTAATCTAAGAGTTTATACCTTTAAGCTCTGCGCGCTATTAGGAGAGTAATTAAATAATAGCTAGTATTTCTTTATCATATACTTTATAGTTACACTTAGCTAAGTCTATTATCTTTAAGAAGAAAGCTATAGGGTACTATTCGCCGTCTAGATATAACTATAATAGGATTCCCGCTACGACCCTATTAGAGGCGTCCGTTTTTAGTATTAATTTAAGGTCCAAATTATAGTAATAAAGGATTAGGGAAGAGATAAGCCAATCCTTTATTTCTTTAAAGGCTTTTATATAGCTATTATTAAAGATAAAAGGTATATTCTTCCTGGTTAGTTATACAAGAGGTTTTGCTATAATTTTATAGTTATAGATAAACCGTTAGTAGAAGTTATAAAAGCTAAGGAAGGATTAGATTCCTTTTACTATATAAGGGGGCTTCTAGTTACAGATTACCTTTACCTTCTTAAGGTCGACCTTAATTCCTTCTATAGTTACGATAAACCTAAGGTATTTTATACATTTTACCCTAAACTCGCATTTCTTAATATTAACTTATAAGCCTATATTCCGTAGTCTCTCTAGGACCTTCTTAATATAAACTTAATGCTTAAGTTCGTTGTCTAAGTATATAAGGATGTTATTTAGGTATACCGTGCAGAATTTGTTAAGGTAATTAAAAAGAACATTATTTATATACCTTTGGTACGTAGCCAGTCCGTTTATTAGTCTAAAAGGAAGAACTTTATATTTATAGGAACTATAACGGGTACGGAACGTTGTTAAATTTTTAGATATAGGGTTTATCCTAATTTAGTAGAAAGCTTAGTAGATATTAAGTTTAGTAAAGATCTTTACCTAGCTTAGATATGTAAGGGTCTCGTTAATTAAAGGAATAGGATACCGGTCCTTTTAAGTAATAGTATTTAGCTTTTAATAGTCAATATAAAAACAAAGGCCTCTATTAGGCTTTTTTATAAATAGGATAGGGGAAGCAAAAGGGGCTTAACTTAGCTCGATAAACCCTTTATCCAGGTTATTAATTAAGTACTACTTTATTACTTTTAGCTTATCTATTAATTAATAGTAGAGGGGGCTATAGCCTAGCGAGTTATTAGCTTCTAATTAAATCTTATAATTATACGTCTGGTAAGGGGGTAACTTATTTAAGGCCGCCTTTAAGAATGCATCCTTATAGTCTATAAAAATGGTAAAAAAGAGGCGTTTAACTAGTTCCTCGTCGGTTTCCTTAGTTAGCCTTTCCTCTCTATTATTAATAATTTAGTTAATCTTATATAGGCTCGTTATAAAGACCTTATTATCCTTCTAGTATATATTAAAGTAAAACGCTATAGCGCTAATTACAGCAATATCTATAGTAGGGGGGTTGCCTAACAATAGGGGCGTATGTAACTTTAGGGACTTCTAGGGTACTAGCGTTATTATTACTCCTTTTAGCTCCTATTACATCTTTTAGAGGTTATTCCTTATATTCTATTAATACGTTCTTTTCCATACCGGTTAAATCTATACAATTTAGACGTTGTCTACGTCACTATCTATTCTGCTTCCGTATATAAAGTCCTCTTTAAGTATAGCGCTTTAGGAGAGTATCTTTATTAGTACGGAGTTCTTTCTAGCTTTATAGCGGGCGTCTTTTTAGGCAAAGGCTAGGTTACGGGCCTAGACATCCTACTAGTAGGTAGGGTTAGCCCTTGCGGCTAGTGTCTTGCGGTTAGTTTAGATCTCCCTAATAAAGGAGGGTAACCTTAGTCTATCCTCTAGCTAGATAAACCGTCTTTATTATATATTTAGCCAAATATTAAAATAGGACATCTATTTTTGTCTAAGGATTATATTATGGGACCCTAGGTCTAGGATACAAAAGGGGATACCGTATTAGCGTTGTCCGTTAAGAGCAATATATAACTTTAAGATATGGGTAACGGGCTAATTAGCTTGGCCGTTATAGCCTTTTACCTAGATAGGCTTCTCTAGTTAGATAGCTTCTATATTTAAAAACTTGGCAACATTATTTATATAGGCAGTATTTATAAAGGCAAAGCTATTTACTCTAGTATTAATAAGGGCAGTTATATTAACTTTATATCTATTTTAAGATACTATATATAGAAATATAAAATACTTTCTACCTATTAACTAACTAAGATTAATCTCTTTAAGATTAATAGGGTACCCTAGGGGGGAGTCTTTTTCTAGGGTTCTTCTTTTCCTAACTTATTAGACGTTTCTCCTTCCTCTATTTCCTTAATATCGCCTATATCCTTTAGCTCCGGGCAGGATAAGGTAAAGTAACCCTACTTATTATAGTTAAAGCACATAGCTAAGGTAGGGTTAATCGGAGTATTACGGTAAATACTAGTTAGTAGTATAGTACGTAACTAATTAGGTGAGGCTTGCTAGTGCGTAGTTATAACCACCTTTAGTATAAGAGCAGTTATAACTTATCTTCCTGCTCTAGCTCCTATAGGCGTAGCTAGCGAGTTCTAATTATTATAGAGTTACTTCTACTAATTAGGGTAGGCGTCGATCCGCTTTAGTTCTAAGTCTAATAATAGGCAATAAGCTGTAAGTTTTTTATGGGTTAGTAGGTTATCTAAGGTTATAGCAATCTTTTCTTATAGCTAGATTATTAGCTTATTATATAGGTCTAATCGGTAGTTCTTAAGGGGAACCTAGCCTTCTTCTATAAGGTATAGGAATTAAGTCTAAAATTTAGTAAAGGGTTAGTTCGGTTTTATTATTAGGCAATTATAGTTATAATAGGCATCCTATACTTTGTTCGGGTTAATATAGATAGCCACTAGGTGCTATATTATCTTATTAATAGATATAAATCGGATAGGGGAGTTGTCCTTAAACTTGGCTTAAAGGTGCTATTAGGCGTCCCCAGTAGTTCGACTAAAAAGGTAGAGTATTTTAGCTTCTTTAGAAAGGAAATAGTTATAATTAACGCGGAGCTTTCCTTATACTTAAATCCTCTAATTCTTAAAGGTAGGGTCTATCCCGTTAGATAGTAATAGGGGGTTAAAGAGCTTAACGGACTTTAATTACTTCATTATTATATCCGTACTCCCTAGGGTATTATATTTAGTAGAGTAAATAGGTTAGCTAGGGCTTTAAGAAGGGGAAGCTAGGCTATTTTATAGGGCTATAAGGCTTTCTAGGATTTCTTATAGGGTCTTTTATATATTTCTTGCTTTAAGACAATTAGCTTCCTAGCTAGCTGCAAGGGCATAAATCTGCTTGCGTACGTCTATAACATTATTATTATCTTTAATTTCTAATCCTAATTAAATCTTAGGTTCCTCTCGGGTAGAGGCAGCTCTCTTAAATAAGCTAGCTTTAGGTGCTATCGTTAGCTTCCTAAAGTTTGTTAGTATTATACGCTTTAGTTTTAATTCTAGGGGTATAGGTCTAGTCCTGTTTAGCTTATAAGGTAGAATATTATCTAGGCCTTCCTAGGTAATGTAGAGTTATTTAGTGTCTAAGTATAGCGTGTTAATGCGTTATTGCAGACGAAGTTACTTTAGGGTGGGATATTATTAAGGCCTTCCTAGGCAAGGTAGGGAGAGCTTAGTATAATGTTACGGCTTATATAAATGCCTCTAAACCAAAGCTTGTAGAATGCTGTATTACAAAGATACTAAGCTAAAGAGAAGGAAAAGGGGTCGCTAGGACCGATGTAAATAAATATATAGTGGAGCCGCCAAGGCGCTAGCTTTAGGCGGGCCAATCGCAGGTTGGCAGAATATGGCAGAATTTGGCAGGTAACGTGCGATAGCGCCGTTACAATATTGTTGCTTAACGTATTATTAAGCATAAAATATCCTATCCTTCTACTAATCTTATACTCGCTAATTATATCCAGAATAATCTAGGCTTAGTTCGCGCCGCTATATTCGCCCTTAAGGCGTTATATAGTAAGAAGCTTTATCTATTAAAGGCCGTTTTTATTAATATAGTAAGCAACTATCGCGATAATCGCGTAGTAGTTTGGTGACGTCTAAAGGTTAAAGGATAGGTAGATATTTAATCGAGCGTCTTATAAGTTGTCTCGTAGCTATCTCTTCTGCTTTCTAAACTTGCTTACCACCTAGCTACAAATTATAGTACGCGATGGGATTAACTTTGCTAGGCCCTTATATATATACTAAACCATTTCTAGGAAGTAGGTATTTTTAATTTAGTAGTAAGCAATATGGCAGTATACTAGCTAGCGAATTAGCATAAGCTTAAAAGCTTTAAACTATACATTCTAGATATAGTCTTGCTGCTTAATATACTACTTAATTATTCCTTTAGACTTAATTAAATTACCTTTCTTATTAAGTTAGTAAGCCTATTTCCAGTGGCTAAGAACGGCAGAGTTGCTATTAAGCGCTATTTACTAATTAGTAAATAGGTAGTATAGAGAATAAATTCTCTTACTAAGCGGCTTGTATATTACATCCTTCTTCTTATCCAAACACTAATAGCAATAGTAGTATTTAACTCCTGTAGTCTTATAAACAATTATAAAGCCTTTCCCTTACCCTATATATATGAGGACTTCTTTTTACCACGCTTCTGTCCAGCAATTTTATTAGTCCTTTGGTACCACTAGCTATAGAGTTTAATTCGTTTCGGCTTAGTCGCTAGGCGTAATAGCGGAGGCTCTAGCTCAGATTTGGATTCAGATTCGTAATAGGTAAGAGATTCTAGTTTAACTATATCTGTCTTTATCTTCTAGCGCTTCTGCTTTCTACCACCAGAGGCCTTACTAACGCGCTTTTAAGGAACAGCAGGAGCCTTACCCGCAGCACGGCTACTACTAGCATGGCTACTACCACCTCCACGCGTTGTTCGGCCGGTCGTAGTAACGGAGCTCTCTATAGGATTTGCGGTATTAAACAATAAGGGCAGCAATAAGGGCAGCAATAAGGGCGACAATAAGGGTAACGCAATAAGGGCGACGCGACAAGAGCAACGTAATAAGGGTCATCTATAAGGCTTCAGCGGATCAAATCAGGGTGTCGCTATACCACAGAACAATCCTTGATATACAGCTTAGTAAGTGTATAGCGGATTTAATAGGCTTAACTCCTTAGGTGGCGTTCACCCGCTCACCACCAAGGCTCTATACTACCTCTAGATCTGGTTTTACTGGTTGAACTGGTTCGCGCTAAACCTCAAAACCGATCCAAATTAGACCAATCAAAGCTCCGAACCGGTTCAAGATTTAAATATTGGAAAACCGAACCAATCCATTTGCATCACTGATTTGCTGCCGGAGCTGTAATGTAGTATTAGAAAGATAGTGAAATGTAGCCGACCAGGGAGATGGACTTGAGACATGTAAATAAAACCCAAGGAAAATCCGAGGAAAGGACTCAAATTTGAGCTCAGCTGCGCGCAGAGGCTTCATGCCCACATGTCTCCTGAGCGCACCACTACAAAGCGACAAAGGTTAAGATAGAGGTGGTAGGGCGGCGATTGTTAAGGGGTGTATCATGGGAGAATCGACGACGTATATCTTCGAGGGCTCCAGAGAATGCATCATACGCGTTCATTCATGATGATAGGTGCACCTTGACAGGAAATGCGATAAGTTTGAGTTATCTAGTAGCTACACATGACTCTATAGAGCATTAATTGAATTCACACGATGAATTTGAGGCTGAAGAACTTACATTGAATATGGGTTAATCGTGGTACGCGCTCTTTGCCTCCTCGTTCACCCCAGCCATTAAAGACGACCACCGGCAAAAATTCCCAGGAATAAGCAATTACCAGTTGAAATAACCTGTTTAAATTACTTATTGTTAATCCATGAACTACGAGATATTTAGAACATCACTAGCTTATAGCGATGTGGTGCAAGAGGAAATGTCGATCGGTAGTCCGTGCACCGATTGTAAGAAAAGAATGATGACTCTGTCTATTGAATGTAGCTCTAAGAACCTCTATATATACATAGGAAAGGCGTAGGAAATGAGAACGAGAAGGGGGTAGGGGGGTGGCAATGGAAACAAGGGGTAAGTGACCGAGTCAATGGGAGGTAGCTGAGTCGGTGATAAGATAACCTGATTCAGGTCGACAGGAAACCTCAAGAAACTCTCATCTCTACCGGACCTCTCTTGAACCATCCAGCCACCCTAATTACTCCTCGCCTCGCAGCCTGATACGGGGGACAGAGTTTCATCTCTTAGCAATACTAGTATCTGCATTGGAGGCGAGGCGCATGCACAGCATTGCAAAGGAAATCCTTATTGCGCAGCGGTTCCATCCACCAGCAGATTGTTTGAATTAAATGAATCGCATGAAGAGCTAGCACTGATAGGGAAGCGCATGGATTCATACTGCAAAAGCTAGATTCAGTCCAACATTACAAACGAGCTCCTTTGCGAGGATGGTTTTAATAGCTAACGAGTATCAGATACCCGCCCGCAGATCAGTTGCAGGAAAAAACTTATCCGCTCATACGCACGACATAAACTATAGAATTCGTAGTGCACTGTATCATCTCGTTATTTATTCATTCGGGACTGTAGAAGAGAATTGTGGCTGAGATTATTGGAGAGATAATTTGACTCTCCTGGGTTGGGGATAGAATAAGGAACACTCTAGGCACTAATTCGTCGTCTATTGTGGGGACAGGCAAACGGCCTGTTACTCTTCAATTGTGGCTCCCTCAGGTGCCGGCACAATAAGAGCTTTTAGGAAAGACTTAGTTCGACAAGGACAGGAAATGGATAACTGATAAGTGAGGATAATACGATAGAGCTTAATAGAAGCCATTTAGAAGCCCCCACATGGACACCATCCTACGTTATTAAGGTATCGTAAAAATACTTTACATGCTTTTAAATCTTGAAGTGTTTCTCTTTCTCTTTATTCAGATCTGCTCGCTGTAGTGGCTTTCTTGGCTTGGGCCACACTGTGCCGGTTCGCTATTCCGTTTATATTGCTAGTCCTTTTATGCGCTCTAGCATGTCGCATATCTGCGCGACTACAAAAGCTGGATCATCAGTTTGGATAAAATGGCCGCAGCCTTTTGCAATGACTGGGCCTTTAGTCAGTTTTGCGGCTGTGATGTGAACGAGGCCCTCATTGTATTTCTGCCAGCACGGATTCATATACAACATGGTCAAAATCTTTGGAGTATGCATGGTTCCCTGCATTGAATCAGAACTTCGCCCCAGGTGTTGACGGATAACAATAGCTTACTGTGAGGCTTTGCTCCGCAAAAGTATCCCAGTCATGCCCAACAACGGTGAGAAGTGGCCCCTCACCGGATAGTCCTATTAGCTTAGGGTTATCGGAGTAAGGGAGAAGCCGGGCAAGGTTCCTCCTGCTCAAGCCTTCCTTATTGGGCACGCTTGGATGGAACGCCTTCGCAAACTTCGCTCTTGTTTCACGGAGATCTTCCGCAGATACTCCTTCTGGCAAATTGTCAGGGTCGAAGCCTGGGGCATCCGGATCCGGCCAGATAGAAACAAAATCAGAATTTGCCATGATAGAGTCAAGTAGAATCATGCCAGAGACAGTCCCAGGATAAATTTGAGCGAAGAGGCGGGCAAGAGCACAGCCTATTGAATTGCAGACAAAAATAAGGGATGGGAATTGATCTGAGGACATATGAAATAAGGGTTTCTCCACCGAAAACTGCGATATCAATTGGTGCAAGTCCCGGACAGCACTCATGACATCGTGTCCGTGGCCAGGCTCTTTCCCTTCATCAGAAGGATCCGGCGACGAATTACCTTGGCCAAAACGGTCATACGAAAGCATTGCTGGGTGCGGCAGGCCGTCTTCCTCTGCCTTCTGAATAATATTTTCCATGACCGAGTCCCACCCGGCCCGAGGAACAATGAGTCCGTTCAGGAAAACCATTAGGGTCCTGGGGAAGCCTCCTTGGGGAGAGGCAGGAGCGAAGGAGTACCACAAGGAAGCACCTGCTTTATCTTCCAACTCTATACAACCCCGTTCAATGTTCATCTGATGCAGCTCGTTCATTTCCACCATTTTATGCAGATCCGCAGCAGAGAAGAATGGCTAATGGGATGCGGGTAGTCTTCGGGAAGGATTTAGGATGGTGACTGGACTATTCGATCGGATGGTGTCATCTTTAGTGCTCTAAAGGCGGTAAACGTTAGCGGCTTAGGAAACGCGCGGGACTCTGACAGGCTTACAGTTCGGCTTCTGCTACTACATGTAAGAGTATGGTGCAAAAAAGGTGCATAGAGGGAACTTTCGATTTTCGCGATTTTCGCGAAGTCCTACTATGGCGGTACCTTGTGTACGCAGACGTGACCAAAACGCCTCGCAAAACGACTTAGAATTTTGAAGTTCTCGCCTAGCAAAATTTCCCTATATGCACCTTTTTTGCACCATACTCTTAGGTAGTTGCGGTGTGTCTACTTGACCAGCGGGGTTTGGAAAGTGATCGGAGCACCTTAGCCCAAGCGCAGGTAGGAGATGGATCACTAGAGATGGGAGATGATCAGTGATACCATGATTTAACAGCTGGAAGCGCATTTATCCCTGCAGCATCAAAATGCTTTGCATGGATCGCATCTAAGGGAATGAAGCGGGTCAGCTATTCCTGGCGAAAACAGCTCTGCCTGTTTTGATGGCGAGGTTGCATCCGGCCAGCGGTCTGAGATGTGTTGTCCTCTGAATCGATAGCGGATTACCAGCCCGGCCTTTCGAGATGAACGGGCCAGATAGTGGGGATGCGCTTTTTGGGTTTCTCGGCCCGCATTTCGGGCATGCAGCCTCCCGTTCCTGCATGGACCGTGCTTAAGCTCAAGGGTGTTTGGATACTTGTGCTGTAACGTCTAACATTCTCCTCCACTAGCCTACCACCAAAATTCCTCAGATCTCGTTACGGTACAACACAGGTAATCTGTTGAGGGGCTCGGCAACTTTGTCTATCAATTCTTGATTTATTCTCTCGCTGACACTGAAGCCTTGCGACAGCTCCCAAGTCCGTTGCTGCACCCATTCCTTCTGATATTCATTTTCAACCAACGAGATTGAACACATCGCACTAAACCTTCGCGCTTGCTATAAAAAGGCGTTGGGTACTCCGAAGATAGGATTTATTCGATATCATCCTACTCTTACTGTTCTCCGCAGAGCTAGGCAACGCTCAAACGGAGTTATAGCCGACAATTCTACGATCCTCTCCCTTTAAGGATATCTTCTCTGAAGTAAGGACGGTTCCATTCCTGATCTAACGATTGAGGATACTAGCGACTAATCTCTTACCTTCTGCTATCTAGTTCACGCATACAATGACGTCTTCGAAAGAGATCCCCACCATCAAGGCAGATGACGACGAAGAAGTCACCTCGCGGCCTTCACCAATTCCACACACCAATTTCTCACTGCATGAACAAATTCGCATCTCGGAGACTCTAAGAAAGAAGAGCCTGGAAGTAATCGAAGAGCATACCGAGCTAATCAAGCGCTACGATGAGCGGATTTCCTATCTGCGCAAGGTCGCAGCCGCACGTGACGCGACGACCCGGCAAAACGCGTCAATGGCCGCAGAACGCGTCACGGACTCCCCCCCACCTCCCGCAGCCCTTTCACCGTTTTTGCCAATGCAAACGTTATATGCCGGTCACACACCGCCCGTTCCGTACAGTCCAAGCCCAGAGGTCTGGGTTGGTGAGGATTCGCCAGAAGAATTTCTAAGCGGCCCTCTAACCCTGCCTGCGAATCCTGGTGTTGAGAGTGATGACACCTTTTCAGTGAGTGTATTGGCGAGCAAATTAGAAGACCTTGCCAAGGAGCTGAGGGACTCCCCTGAAAAGCCTAACGAGAATAAGGTTCAGACGGTAAAGGAAGTTTGGAGCGGCGAAGAATTTGATGCTGTAGATGGGGTGTTACTTAAGAAGCAGCGCATGAATTTTGGGCGCCCTTTAGGCAGCATGTGAGACTTTCAGCCCTTTAACGATATCACGAGGAATGAGGTCATGAGTAGTGTTAGATACCCAAAAATTAAGGATAGGCAAAATAGAGTTATGGTTTGTTTCAAGGGTTTATTGCAAAGTAGGTGATATTTGTAATGTCCCCTAAAGCTCTTTAGAAATATTAGATTTAAAGAGAGTAGAAACATAGTAGCATTACTACTCTAGAACTAATAAAGAACAAAACATATCATAGAGGCCTTAATTGGGCCTCGCGGAGCTAAATTACTTCTTATTGAGGTACTAAGGCACTTAAGAAGTATTGATATGAAATTAACTATCCAGTGCACCTTTCCCACGGGTCAATATATGGCAAGCCCATTCCCTCAAAGACTTTTCGCTCTGCCTCCTCCGCTGTTCCAGTTACCCCCACCGGCCCTTCAAGCTCCACTACTTGCCCCGTGCTCCTGTCTCTAACCCCACTACTATCAAACTTCCACCCCTTGACATGCTTCGCGTAGCGCCGTAAATCTCGCTGAAAGGTTGTACCGCCACTCCACCCAGCGACGGCGCAGCCAACTGTACGCCAAGGTGAGACAATAATATCCACCCTACGGTGAATGTTCGGATTCTTTGCTTTCGAATTAGCTGCCAGATCCGCCTCTCGAGTGGGCCAGTGCAGGTCCTGCCAAACCACAAGCGCCTTGTCAAGCGTGTCGAAACCATAGCTTGCATGACCAGAAGACCGGAAGGGCAGGGTAGCCTGGCCACGGTGGGTACCGTGGAGGCTCAGTAGCAGCGTGTGCGTGATCCAACCCTCGTCTTCGAGTGACGCGACTACGTCGGTGACGAGGTTACCGGTTTGTGGGAGGGAAGGATGCGACAGGATAATGTCGACATCTCCCGAGGCACTTTTGCCGCGGCGGTAGCCGCCGACTATTGTAACAGAGATGTTTGAGTCACGGACACGAATTGCATGGGTGTGGATGATAGAGGCTATGGACTCGACTTCAGAACGGGGAATTTGTTCTAGAAACTCGGCGCAGTATTTTACTCCAATCTGTTGAACTCGTGAAAGGGTGGACCAGCCATGTTCAACAATGTCGTCAAGGTCCCGCCAATGATTTGAAAAGTAAAACTCGCGCGCTGTGGAGGCGCCGACGCCCCAGATGTCGTAGAATAGGCGAAGAACTTTCATTACCTCGTCATTTTCGGCATCCTCAGCTACTTTAATAGTGCCAGTATTCTTCCATTCGATCCAAAGGTTTGCGATCTTCACGTCACACCCAGGAAGCCAAAGGATCTCACGCGGATTAGTGATGAGATAAGGGTATGCTGCCAATGCTGCAATGCTAGTTGAGTAAGCTCGCACGCCAATCTCATCGTCCATAAGGAGGCGTGCTTTTCTGATTTTCTTCAGTTGTTCGATGAAAGGGTCGTTGGGTGGATCGGCAGGCGTTGAACGTTGACAAGCATACTTTAAGCTAGCCTTGACCCAATCCGGGGGCTCTGGGATGTCGCTGCCTTCACTTTCGTAGTCACTTGCCGTCTGCTGCAATAGATTCGCCACTTGAGACGAGGAATGCCCTTGTTTCTGGCTCTGGGATGCGAACGTTCTGTTATCAAAACGATGCGGCCCATGACCGGTTGATTTGTAAGGCCGCTGGCCTGATTTTCGGGCAGGAGCTACCAAGTGATCTGCTTTAGCTCTTTCTAGAATACTTTGAGCCGATTGTGGTCGTTCCACCACGACTTTTTGAGAAGATGATATGATTTTATGTGTTGATTGTGAAGCTAGTGATGCGGTTGGAAGCTGAGAAGTGACAACAGTAGCTGTTCGATCGACAGGCCTTCCTTTGTATACAACGTATTCCCCTAAAGGAAGAAATTTCCCAGCTTCATTAGAATCGTCGAGCCAGTCAAGCTTGACGACCTTGATAGCATCCACGAAATTCTCTCCTTCGAAAGGAACACTTGGCAATTTGGGGTTTTGGTCGAGATCAGGGACTAGGATTGGCGAAATATGCCTTATGTTATTGTTAACAGATAGCCCAAAGGAATTATCTTCAGTCTCTGCCTTAGTCGTAGACTCTTCGTTGCGTAGTTTAAGAGTCTTGCTGCGTGATGTAGATGTAGTCTCGACGAGTCGCTTCTTGTGGGCTGGCTCAAGGTCTTCATTTACCTGTGGGTGTGACACCAGCGATGAATATACAAGCTCTTCTGTCCAAACACGATGACTTCGAAGTTCGAATGCTGCTCTACGTTTCGTCCCAACTTTCCCAATGAAGAGTTTTGCTTCAGATGCGTCGAATGTCAGAGGGGCGTTTTGCTCCATCAACCGTTCCTCTACATCGTGTAGCTCATCTCCCTTGAAATGAGCCGGTAAAACAAATACTGGTGGTAAGACACTTAGATCAAGGGAACCGGAAGGTATCCCTTCCGGAGGCGGCGAACTACCCATAAGGGTCTGAGATGAGGGGGGACTGCTGGAACACATGATTGCCAATGTCCCACGGTGATGGGTAACAGCACTGGCGGGAAGCAAGGGAAAGCGTGTGGTGGTATCCAAAAAGCGACACTTTCAAGCTGAGAGGTCCATAATTCTTACAATGAGTAACATGATAGCTGTTCATCGTAACTAAAAATAGGAAAAACTGCGCGGAGAATCACAATTAAAAAGAAAGATGCTGAGTAGGGTATTAAGCTGAGGAGAGTATAGGATGTGGTTGCGGTCATCAATACGAGCTCAGCGTAATGTCTTGGCATGCTTAGTCAAATAACACGAATCTCATGACAGCTTTGGACTCTTGATGATAGCTCAAGAATAGTTTCCAATGGACACACGTATGATTTAACCCTGTATTCTCCTCTTGAACTCTTACACAATCATATCTAAGATGCTTCTTGCCTGGCAGAGCCTTAACAGATCACGCTCATTTTATTTGTACCTTTAAGTTCCACCCAGTTCTCAACTACTTATCCATAATGGTGTCTTTCCATATTATCAGCACTCATGTTATAAAGGCGTTGCACAGCGATAACGAGAGCTTAAGGATAAGCTCTAGCAGATACTTCGGAAGGCAAGGCCAAACAAGGTACGTTTGCATTTCGAGTAAACAATAATTTGTACTACTTTCGTCCCCTATCGAGCTTAAATTATGCGACTTTTTGTCTGCGACTGTCATTATATTTGTATACGAGAAATGGCGGCTTCTTCCATTGTACTCAGCTTGCACGTTCTCCCTTGCATTTCCTAATTCTTCCCAACCTCCTTACGCGCAACGCGTCAAGCGAACCTAGAAAGGGGGATTTCTGAGAACAAGGTGCTTGGAAATAGGCAAAAAAAAGCAGATGATCGATAGTTCTATCCCTTTCTGATCAGTTAACTCCATTAGCTTTAGGGCCTAGAGGGCTAAATGCACGAGAAACGTGACCTCGCCGGGCGCCACTTATCTTTCCTTACTGCCAATTCCTTATTTAACACGCTTTGGTGTTATTTCTCCAAGATGATGGCTAAGATAGAAAATATAAGGGAGGCCGACTCGCCATATTATTTTGTCGAATAGCTGCGGAGTCTCTTCTAAAATAAAGTTGCTGATTCCTTTATCCGGACTGGACAATTCTCTCGTTCCCCCCTTCCATTTCTCCTTATGGTGTTTGAATCTCTTAAGAAGATTCTAAAATTCACCGAAGGTATTCTTAAAAGCCTCAGACACCATCGCACGCGTCCACTGTCTCAGGTAGAAATTTTGACCCTATAAGACAGCTACGTGCTCTTCTCCGACATCGCTGCATAGAAATGGGCTGCTCTAGTGCCTATATCATCTTGTTCGTTGTTCTTTTTACTTTCCTGGCTGATGTAGCTGCTGCTCCTATTTCACCCTCAGCGGCGGACACAGAGCGTATTGCAGAACGAATGAGAGCTGAAGGGCTATCTGAAGTGCGATATCCCTTTCTCTACTTTGAAATATTCAAGTTGTCGTAAACGACTTCTGAGCTCCTTGTGTCTCTAGCGCTTTGAAGGACGGAACTGCCGCTTCCTTGCACAACTGTTATAACAAACACTAAACAAATCTAGCGCGACATAACAAACCGCCTCACTTCCGGTATTCCCTCTTCAGATCAACCATCCTCTCTTCTCTCCACCGCCGTCAAGGCCCAAGCCTTTCTGATCTCACCTATTTACCGCCACTCCCAGCAAGAGAAACGCGACACCTCGGGGGACATCCCTCCAGGGTCGCTCGAGGCACCCGAAATGCTTCCGCGACCGCCTGCACCAGATACGACAATCGACACTATTGAGGAAATCATCAACTCGGTTCTCAGTCGCTCTAGGAGTGCTGAGCGTCGGCAGTTAGCGTATGAAGGGATGGAAGGGGCTGTGAGAAGGCCACAGGGGAGTCGGTATTGGGGCGGTTAACTGCTTTCGGCTTCGAGTCGAAATGAGATGGGTAGATATTATATTCACAGATTAGGAGCATTCATTAGATTGCCAGAACAACAATCAACCTAAAGTCGCTTTGGATACAAGAGAATTCCCTTGATTAGGACAGTTATCATGCGCCTTCAGACTTTCCCCGGCTTAGCCTAATCTCAAACGCCCGCTTTGTCCCCTTCCCTCACTGGTTCCCCAGCGAGATAGAACGCCTAACGCCAAATCGCAAGGACGATACAAAATAGCAAGTGGCAGTCTCTTGCAGCAAACTGCATGTTATGAATATGAACAAGCCAAATATTAAACGCCCATCGTAAAATCGTGCTCGATGCCAGGCGTAACGCTATTAACATTAGCAAATTAGTCTCGACTCCTCGATTTTTAATTTTAGTGGATAGCAAAACATACCTTGCTATGAACTTCAGGAATACTACTAGATACTGGTCGACCCTGATGGCGACCTCTTCCTCTTCGGGGCCATCCTCAAGCACCTCCCACTCGTCCGCTGTCCTGTCCTTGCCGCTCTCTTCTCGCTCTTGCTGCTCTGCCCGCTCCGTTAACTTGAGCAGCTTCGTATCATCTACTAGTCCTTCCATTCCACTATCCACCTTTCCGATGTCCTTCCCCGCTTTCAGTTTAGCTAGACGTAGTTTGAGTGCAGCGTCGGCACGATCAAGCAGAATTTTCATGACGGAAGCGTGCTTGCAAGGGTGCACGGAGGCCGTCTTGATGGAATGGTCGAAGAAAGGGAAGTCTTCGATTGTAACGGTCTTGTCTTTGTAGTCGCCGACAATGTCTTCCATCATTGCTTGTGGCTTAAGAGGTTCTGACGATGACCCATATCCGGAGAGGTATAGACGGGGTGTGCGGTAGTGGGCAGAGTAGGTTATGTAGAGCGTGTATGTTCGGAGGGGTCTGGATAGATATTTAGCGTATAGAGCAGAAATAGTATGAGACCGTAAGCTCGGCATGAGGCCAGGGTAGATGTTCGTGTCAACAGTGGGGAGAAAAGACTTGAACATACGCTGAGGTGCTAGTACCAGCTTTAGGGTCCCTAATAATGGCCTCCTCATCATCCTCCTCGTCTTCCATATCAGGGATCTCCTCTTCCTCTGCTCCGGCATCTCCAAGATTTCCGCTCTCATCTACAGTCCGGACATCTCGCACTCTTGCCTCCTGGCTAGCTGCCATGCCCCCGGTCCTTAGCCAGCCATCGTCTTCTGGCTCACCCTCGCCCGCAGCGAAGCCGTCCCGTACGAGCGTCTCATCCTGGCCGGCGTCGCCAGCAAAGTTCTCATCGAGCCTTCGATGGCAGGGCACACCTCGTGTGACGAGGAACTGCTTTCCCTCAGGCAGATATGGTACGCGTTTCGATGGACTTGAAGCGTCGGCCCAAGACCATGAGGGGAACTTGAAAACGAGGAAGTCGCCCGCAAGGACAAACTCTTCGGGCGTAATCTGCCCAGTGTTTCGGAAGGTCGATGTGTGTGATATTTGGGCGGTACGTTCACGAAATGTGTCGATATAGGAACGTACGAAGTTATAGGCCATTTCAAAAACTTGTTGTAAGGTGAACGGTAGAGAATGGTTGTGATGATGAGAGGAGGGGGAGGGGCGGTGGGGGTTTCAAAGCTGCCTGTATCTAGTGAGAGTAGGGCTCGGAAGAATAATTATTCCGATGATTTCAGGGTCCGCTGTCCGGCTATTGAGGTCATCTGCGATGGCGTCGTGGGCCACGAGGATATTCAGGAACAAGCTGGAAGTTGGTGTGATGATGTCTTAAGACAGCCCTGTTACCTTGTGAGAACACGATCATACATCAAGCCTAGCGTCTGACTCAGACCTTCTCATACACTTTGTTGACTTTCAAGACCATAGACGCTGCCTGGGTACCTAAGAAACGATGGATGGCGAGATGCAAAGTGGAGAATCATCTTCGCTCCCTATACTCGATTTATCCTATGCAGACAATTCTTCTAAACGTCCTGCTCTACTTGAAGAGCTTCACAATGCTCTTTTCAACGTCGGATTTCTCTACATTAAAGACCACGGCGTATCGATGGAAACAATTATGAATCTTGTTTCAAGGCTTCCAGCTTTATTCAACCAAGGAAATAGTGCCAAAGCTCGTCTTTCAAAATTAAACTCTCCACATTTCTTAGGCTACAGCGGTTTTGCTGAAGAAATGACGCTTGGAGAGAAAGACCTTCGTGAACAATTTGATCTTGCCACTGAGCTTCCGGTAATATGGCAAGACCCCACAAATCACAAGAAAATTGGTGGACCAGGAGATAGAGATTTCACAAAGCTCTATTGGCGTCTCCGCGGCCCTAATCAATGGCCGTGCGAAGACCGTGTCCCAGGCTTTAGGAAAGCATATCTAGAGTTAGCTTTTACTTACCCGCTAACCTGCAACCGGCCACTGATACTTTGAAGATACCATGACGCCCTCCAAGCGCTCTCATATCGCTTCGTACATCTTGTTGAAGAGGCATTCGGCATTCCAATCGGAACATTCGACGACTTCTTCCTACCGCGTTCTTGTAACATGAAGACTAAAAGTCATCCATATATGCCGCCACAGCATCGTATTAAGCTAGTAAAATATCCACCTAGTACAGGCAGCTTTCGGGGTCAAGGCGTTGGTGCCCACAAGGACTCGAGTGGCTGGCTTACCTTTCTATACCAAGCAGGCCAGGAAGAGGGTTTGGAGGTTGTAAACGCCAGCGGAGAATGGATACCAGCACCTCCTATTGAAGGTACCTTTGTTGTAAATTTTGGAAATGCTTTTGAAGCTGCGACAGATGGAGCGGTGAAGGCTACTGTTCACCGTGTAAAGGTATATTAACCAAACTGATTCCTCACAACTTGGCAGCTACTGGCTGGGCATATGTATTATGATAGATTTGTCATTTTTGCGAAGTAAAATACTAATCTACGTAGGCACCTCTATCATCGTCAAAACCTAGATACTCTATTCCTTTCTTCCAAGGGCTTCCACTCGATCTCACCGTCTCAGAAATCCGGCGTTATATTCCGGAATCTGTTCGTAGACTACGGCGAGAGAGCGAGGGGTCGGACAGTTATAGTAATATTTCTACATTTCTTGACCCCAGGTGGGATAGCCTTGGAGAGTCCCAGCTCCGGAAGTGGATTCGAAGCCATGAGGATGTAGGACGGAAGTGGTACGGCGACGAAGTCGTATCATTTTATCTGCAATAGAATCTTTTGGACTACTCTGCGTTAATTTATCAAATCAGTCACGCCTCGCATAAAACTTAGACTAGTATGGCTTTTTAAATTTATGAATGGCTCCGGCTCCTGCGGAATTTTGAGAGAGGTTTGCTAGAGAGCTGCTAGTTGAATTGTAGATAATACGGCCTATTATAGATAGGCATTAACTTTAGAAATATTAACTGGGCAAAGTCCTCAGAGTTGGGCTGCGAATGTTGACTTGATCAATAATTACTTGAAGTAATCTTGGAGACCGTCAGATATACCAAACAACTGAGCGCTCCAAAATTAAAACCTTCTGGTAAGTTATAGCTCCTCCTTCCCCCTGTGAAAGACCTGGTATAAAATACGATGTATCTAGATGAACACATGGGAATTCAGCTCTCCATAATCGACAAGTTCACTAGCTACTCCTGGGGCTCAGAAATCCTGCCATCTGTCCTTTGCACTTCAGAACCATGTCTCTCGAGTCGAAGATGTGGCCTATTAATTTATCTACTGCGATTATAACATCTGCTTTGCTAGTACGCTTTTAGGTAGTTTGATTTGGTCCGGGCCACCTTTATGCCCCGGTAATTAATTTAGAACTCGGGGACGGATATGCGAAGAGCTTGAGGACAGAAAGCATAAGATATGATGGTCATGTATTTATTAGAGTTTATTAGGTATACAAAATGAAGAGTCCACGTCCGGTACGAACAGCTTTGCTTAGAGCTCAATTCTCAGCTTTTATATTGTCGCATTTCATCAATTGACCTTCATCTTTCCGTAATCAATTGGAACTTCAAAAAGAATTACAATGAGGCTTTCAACCCTCCTAACGCCTGCTATACTGAGTGCAGCCATCTTAGCCTCCTCCGAATCAGAGTCTGACTCCAGCTCCAGCTCCGCATCATCTGCTTCTGAAGAAACCCCCCAGCTGCATCGCCGTACGCGCAGCTGTGGTCCCCCGAGTCGCTCACAGCTTACGATAACCTCTGCAAATCGACCACAATCCTCAATGCAGAGCTCTAAACACTTGATGAGATGTGCCCTGCTCCTAAAGACTGGGAACCGGAACTAAAGGTCTTCTACCACCGGCAAGAATATCCTGGATCATGGGAAGGAGTTGGTGATCACGGTAATGAGCGAACGTTGATTAAGATGGAGAAAGCAGATTTGCCAGCTGCAGTAAGGGAATGGATCAAGAACAACGAGAAGCAGAAGCATTTCAGTGTACTTGATGATGTGGTGTTTTTCGCACCTGGTGCCATGTATCCAATTCTGCCGTTATGGGTTGAAGAGCCTGAGGATGAGGCAAGCTTGGGAGATTGCGAAGGTATGAATCTCGAGGATATCGAATTACTAACAAGTACTGATTGCTGCGGCAGGAGTGTTTACGGATCTCGAAAACTACGTTCGTGGGCCGACAGATGAAGGTGTGACTGCCAGCCTAAAACATAAGTCTACAGGCAAAAATTAATTTGAGATGCAGATCGAGGCGCAGTAGCTGCGTTTGAAGAAAGATACTAGGAGGCAGGACAAATTACGAGTATGGAAGAAGCATCTCTAGATTTCGGCGGGATCGTTCCCTAGGGTTTCTCTGTTGTAGAGATGGCTTGATAAATTCATACACTCTTGGCCTTCTTCCTTTCATCAGCAAGCTTTTCTCTGTTAAATCTTTCACTCTTCTCGTGAGATATCGCCGCGGCCATGTTAAAGAGGAATATTATGGTGAATGTAAACCCGACAAAGGCCAGAAGAGCTGCAACACCGATTATAGCAAAGATCACAAAACCGTATGCTGCCTGTTGAAAAGCAAAGTCCCCATTTAATTGCGGTACTGCTACACCCACTTGCATTGCCGAGAGAACGAGGGAGAAAAAGGCAAATACTATGACCACCCAGCCAAAGTTTCTTTGGAAGAACACTACGTAGCGGTTGTAACCATACAAGTAGCCTCGAACGAAGTGTGTAAACATGAATCGTATTCGGTATGTCGTGTTGATTCTTCCAAGGCGGAGTTCACCAAAATGGTAGCGCTTGTTGACCTGATCGAGTGCGTTCACATCAATGTTGGATACAAAATCGGTTACGAAGGTTTTCCACCATGGCCATGTGATATATGATGGTATAAGGTCGAGTTTGTGAGCCAACTTCAAGTCCAGCGGAGAGCAAATAAGCCAGATATACGACAAAAGAAATCCACACGCTGATTGGTGCAGATCTTCTGATTCGCAGAGATGTGTTTCCCAAAATTCATAGTTCAGAATATAATCCGGAAGTGGTTTGATAAGGAGTCGAGTTGAAAATTTGAGTAGATGTAGGTCTACTTGTTCGGTATAGAGTACTTCAAAGCCCATCATCTGCTGACGATGCAACGGTCTCGCACTCAAAGGTCTTCCAGCCATCCACAAAAGGTGATGGATCCTATTGAGCCGCGAGAGATCGAAGTTTTGCTTTAAGTACGTGTCTATATCATCCTCCACTAGAAATGCATGGTGGTTCTTTCGAGCTATTGTAGGTAACGATTCTAGCGCTCTCCTAGGGGCTGGGGCTGCGGGCTCTGGTCGTGTCTGGGGTTGAATCCTGTCAATTTGCACAATCGGAGTCGTAGTAGTAATTGCATCCTGCAAAGATGCAAGAGAAATGCTGGTTGCGGTAGAAAAGGGAGGTCTTAGCGGCGGGTCCTGTGTGTTTGTCAGAGGATAAGTTGGAGCATAAACAAGACTAGGAGCTAGGTTTGTGCGAGCTCAATACATAACCCCAGTTGAAGACATACCTTGTTTTCCGCCATCTCTCTACTCTTCAAGAGGCATACAGGGCAGTTTTAGGCCAGTTGAAGAAGTAGAGGGAAGAAAACAAGTGTCTCTGAACAAGGTAAGCTGGAAGTCACATTTGGGGCCAGCCCCTTGCCAAGACGGGAGCTAGGCCAACTCTGACAATCGTTGCGGGGGCCTGGAGGGGTGTCACATGTCAATCCCGTGGGGTAAAAACCGAGCGCGAGTAATGAGCAATCGTGAGGGCTATGAGCATAGTAGTGGTTGAGAGTTTACTCAGTTCATGCCGAGTTGGTTAGGGTTCAGGGCATGGGAGTTTTAACAGCAATATGGCTGGGAACTGGAGGAAACCCCCCTCAATTACGAAGGCATGTCACACAAGCTTCGTGGAGTTCTGTGCTCATGAAATATAGAAATGGCCAATTTCTGCGTTGCGTCTCCCCTTTGGCCCACCATCTAATCTATTTCCTGAATTCTGTGCCATCCAAAGAACATTCCTGCATGTAATCCATCTGCAGTTAAGCCTACTTGCAATAATTAGCAGGAAAGCTGCCCCGCTGTCCTCTTAGCTCTCCTTCCCACCAGTCTTGTGAGCTTTGTGTCTTCTTCAAGACTTTTATTCGATCGCCTTCCCGAAAAGCAAGATCACCAGCGTTCAGCGCATCAAAGTCATACATCGCTGTGACGTATTCGCCTTGGTATGATCCTATTTTCTTGGGAGGTGGTGGCGGAGGCTTTTTCTTTCCTAGGCCTTGGGTTGCCCCACTGGGCGCAAGGTTGGTAGTAGAAGTGCCCGAGGGAATTCGTGGCCGAGAGAAGTAATCGGCTTGACCAGAGGTTGATAAGGCTGTCGAAGGACCGCGGCCCCATGAGTTTTCAGCATTCAGAGAAGGACTGCGTCCCGGCGAATGTGATCCGATCGTTGGTTTGGTAGTATTAAGCGAATTGTAAGAGGGCTTATTTGGGAGATTCAGAGGAGGCGAAGACTCATTCAAGGCTGGAGGAGTATAGCCTGGTTTGGGGGATGTGGAGCCTACCGTTGGAAGGGCGGAACTACTGCTAGTTCGCCGTCCTGGCATAATCTTATTCCTAATTCCTAGACCTGTCAATGTACTTCCCTGGTCTGGAAGTCTCATGGGCTGATGAATGGCTTTGCCACGTGCTAGCACCTCGTAGCCACTTTCCATCTCTTTACGGAGCGATGTAAACTCGGAATCCCAAATCGGGATGACTTCTTCCAGTTCTGGTGGTGGATTTGGGAAGCCATGTTCCTGAGAGTATTGGTGTAACACAGTGTAAAGGTTTCCAAGAAGGTTATTCTGAAGGATAATTTGGTTGGCGAGAAGATGAGGGAGGAGTGAGAAAGTGGCGCTAGTAATGCCTGGGAGTTTCATTCGAAGACTTTCGTCGGCGATTTCATACTCTTGACTGGTCCGAGCAAGGTCAGCCTCATGTTTCGCCAATGCCGTGTTTTCACGGTCTGAACGTGTTGATTTCTTCTGAAGAGCTTCCACACGGCTTTTGTATCTTTCATAGTCCAACTGTGTACAGTGCTTAGTTCAATTGGTCAATCGCTGGCGGCCGGGCTTACCTTTTTATCTTCTCTCTTCTTTATGACCTTCTTCATAGGCTTGATTGAGTCCCTAGCTGTTTTGGCAGGCATAATGAGTTTTAAATCGACGGTCTTGATTTCCTCAAGCATATCCGTCTTGAGCTCTGCATATGCCTCCCTCAACCTCTCGGCACGCTCTAGCTTTGCCTGAGGTGTATCTGCAGGTACGTGAGAGCCGAACGCCTCCCCTTTGGCACCCAGTGGTTTGTAAAGAGTGTTAAGTTCCTCAATCATGAGCAACTGGTGAGCGAGGATGTCTGACCACGCATCTCGCCAGGATTTCGCCGCGTCAACGATCTGGTCAATTATTAGCAATGACAAATAAGGACCAATAGAAGTTACACAAACCTTGGAAAGCATCTGATCAGCCTCCTCAAATTCACGAAGCATGGCCGCAATGTCTGCATCATTTGCTGTCCTTGGGAGGAATGTCCCAAACTTCCTCTGCACTCGCTGCATTGCTGCTGAGGGGCGTCGTTGACGCGGAAAATTCCAGTGAGTTTGAGAGACAGTGAAAGAAGAGGTCTATGAGAGGTTAGGAGAAAGTAATGCTTGGTGGAAGGTTGACGAGAAAAGTTACGCTGAAATGTTAGGGAAACTTTGGTGAATAGGCGTAGACTCAGCCTCCTGTTAAGTGGTCCCAAGGCCAACGGCCCCCGCGTTTCAGCCGCAGCCGCAGCTTATCAGATCTTGACGAGCCAACCCGGATTTTCCTGTCGCTGATGCGCTGCATCCTTCGTGGCTGCGAGGTTACGAGGCCAAGAATACAAGAAAGGTGGCTGCTTCAGGTCACCTGTTCTCGCGCTTTCGCATGTCTCTTACCTTGCAACGCCGCGTCGCCCAACCCACCACCCTCTGACGCCACCAAACAGCATCGTCGAATTTTAAGGTTAGGAAGCAGTTCAACCGGTGATTTGAGAAGCAAGCAAAAGTCTCCATGTGCGACGTCGCGCGTTCGTCCTGCCTCGCGCGAATTAACTACTTGCGATGACGGTAGCTACGCACAGCACTCCAAGCCTCTCTGTCCCTCCTTCCCAAAATACTGCACCGGTCCTCGAATTCCGCTGTCTATACTCTCACGATCTCCGCCGGAAATCCAAACGATGGCAAGATGGCTTCTTACGATATCATACGTTTAATAAGAGGGTTATGGTCTACGATGTCCCGCGCAACTTTATTGGGGACACGCATTGGAAAGAAACCATGGAGCTTCAAGAGGGTGACGAGTTGACACTAGAGAAGGGAGTTCTGGTGGAAGTGGCGGAAGCAGTTGGAACTATGGAGACAGATTTGACTCCGCTCTTTGAGAGAAAGAGCAAGGTCTCTCCGAACAGCAAAACAGCAGAGGTTAGACCAAAACAATCACCAATGATCCGAAACGCTGCCATTTACAACCCCTCTCAATTACGGCACAAGTCTCTGAATACCATATTGGGCACTCTGAAAGGGCCACACGGCAAGGCTGTTATACCCGCAAAATCCCCTTATGAGTCGAGAAAGGATGCAGAGAATGAATGGCAGGACGAGAGAAATCCAAAAAGGCAGAAAATAGTTGATTCACAGCCCATGCGGAATCTAACCAAGCCATTCGAAATTCACCGACCAAGCTCGAAGAGTACACAGTTATGGGCTAGGACTGTAGACGCTAGAAAAGCGAGAATGCCGGGGCGGGGCTCAAAAGCTGAAGACAATGGGCCCCAGACAGGCACATCTCCCGATGTCGTCGAGATTGATTCTGATATGGACAACTTATTCTCAGATGTGACTCTACGCAGCACGCCACCGGCATTTCAGAAAACGGCGAGTCCTAGGCATACAGTTCAACCGCGACAAACTCCCCGATCTGCTCCACGGCTATCACCCCCAGTCAGTGTCTCGAATAAAGTGTTGAATGTTGGCCGTAGGAAAATGATGGCCGATAAACCTACCGAAAATCTTCCCAGAGAACATGCTGTACCACCTCCACCCAACCCACGAGCAAAGGCACTTCGTCTTTCGAGTGGGCACAGCCGTTCCACACTCCTTTGCCGGGCCGCTCCCCAGCAACGGCCGAAACTAACTGATCAAACTCAAACTGCGCTTGGACAGGACGTTCGGAGAGGTTTCCAAGACCCTTCATTGTTTGAAGCTATTGACTGGGATTTTGCACCGCTTCAAGAACTAAATGATCACAATATCACAAATGGTCGAGCTCCTACCTCAAAGACGCACGGAGAAAGCCCCAAAATCAACCAATTTGGCTCTCATCTACCCATAAAACCACAGGAAAATCAGTTGAACCCTAAAAAGAGTAATGAGACGACCAATAGCACAGAGGCCTTACAGAATCAAAAGCATCCATCTAGTCTAAAAGATCCCATATCAGATGTCTCTGATTCTCTAAGCTTCTCTTCAGATGCATTCGAAGAAATGGCTATTGTGCACGGCCGTATGGATCAACATCTCCTAACTAGCGCTTCTAAAGCCAGCAAACTCAAAGCTACATCAACACCAAAACCCTCTAAGCCAACGTCTCGGCTTAAATTAGCATTAACGCGTAACACGAAAGCCGATAATCCATTCGCCGACCCCGCTCTAGGTCCAAGACGAGGTAAAGTTCCAGAGCCTGAATTTGACACACCACCACTATCCTTTCGCCGTGTCAGTTCGGCCAACGATGCGCCCATCCCATTCATAGCCGAAGACTGGGAGGCAAGAAACGCGTCGAAGCTCAAGAGCAAGCTCCTGCACCCGAAAAGCATCAATGCCACAAAGGCTCTTCCAAAGAAAGACCAATCTCCTCTACTTGCTCCGCCTCCGCCTGTGGATACGGATGTTGGCCCTTGGAGCACAGAGGCATTTGACCTATTTGATTGGAGACCGCCGAAACGAGACAAGGAAAGCTAGTTGACGAAGGCAATGGAAAAGCGATTGGGAATGGCCTTTTAATGCATGACCGAAATGCCTTGGAATGATTAACGAGCAACTCCTGTATTTTTACCGCCGTCTATCTCCGGTAGATATCAGCAAACAGGCTGCCTGAGAAATTTACATCACGACAGTTTTACATGGCGCAGGAGCTCTAAATTGAGTTACGCTTGTTGTAGTATGCTCTCCTAATATGACTCTCCTAGCAGAGGCTCTACAACTATATCTACTCAACTATGCTCGCCAGTGCTGCACAAACCCATGCAAGCGATCAATGACCACGGGCATCACCGCGCCCGCGCTGTCCTGAATCAAGCCCTCAAAATGCCTCATTGCCTCCTCTTCGCTTAGTTCAAGACACAAGCGCTCTTGCACCTTCCAAACCGCCTTATCCGGTTCGATCCGAATATCAGGCACGTTTGCCTCGCGCATCAAGGCAAACAAGTTAAGTATCAAATTCGAGCTCTTGCGTAGAGTAGAGTACGCTGTGTAGCAATACGATTTAAACTGTGCGTAGAACTGGGATTGAGGCCCGCCCATACCTTCGATCATCTCGCGGCCCAGTTTCATGAGCGGCGCGAACGGTTTCGGGTCTCGCCCAAGAATATAACCAAAGTCTACGTGGAAGAAGTGGCCGTCAGGCGCAAGTAGGAGGTTATCCAAGTGGCGGTCGCCGACGCCAAGTAGGTACGTGATAACGCAATATCCGGCACAGGACTTCACGTACGTATCCATCGCTTCTTTACGGACTCCCAGAGGTGCGTTGTCATCTGGGTTGTTGGCTCGTAGGTAGGCAAGCAGGGAACCCTTGTACTTCGCAACGGCACCCGCAAGGGACATGGATGGAACAAACTGAACAGCGCCAGCAGTGGTGGATGTAGCGAGAATGCGATAAGGGGTGAGTTTGAGGTCCAAGTTTTCTTTACGGAGAAGGCGGTCCATAAGGGTTATAATTTGGATAACCAGTTGATCTTGGCGAAGATCATCACCTGTCTTGAAGATGATGGGGTATTTGGTATTATTAGTAGTACGGAAATTAAGAAGGAGCGGGTAAAGGCTAGATTTGAGGACATTAGAATCTTCCGCATAGATGCTTGTGATCAATATCGAAGGGTCTAGCGGGAGAGGAAGAGGCGGGTCGATATGAACGAGTTCAGTTTTCGGGTCTGCTAGGTACTTTTTCAGACGAGCGGCTTTGCGAGGCCTATCCTCGCGCGAGAAGCGGACTTCCTTCGAGATTTTTGAGAGAACAACAATGAGTTCAGCTTGGCGAAGGAGTGTCTTTCGCCTTGCATTCCCATCAGGTTTCTTTACTAGCTCAGTCATAAAGTCATATTCAACTTTGGCGAATAATTTGCGATGTTCTTGGCCTTGCTCGGGGCTGAGGTCGTCGCATTCGACCATGAGGTACCAATGAAGGAAATTCCCCAAGGTGGCATCCTCCACAGCTCTAGAGATGAGAAAGCGGGCGAGTGAAGAGTCCTGAGTAGCATCGCCTTCTGCTACTTCAGGGGTAACTGTCTCGAACTTGAGTGCTTGAACTAGTTGCAAAAGGTATACGAGTAATTCCTGTATGTTGTTAGCCTTGGTCTAATGGTTTGCTTTGTGAAACATACATCGTCATCAGCTTTCCTTAATCTCTCGACTGCATACGCTCGCACCGCGGGGTTATCAAACGATGGGCCCAGTAGCTCTAGGGCATCATCGACATCGATTTCTGTCCATTTAGGTAAAATCTGGACAGCCTGCCGGGCTTCACCTGGGTCACTCCAAGCCACTGATTTGACGAACTTAGTCAAAGCCTAAGACGAATTAGTTATGTGTTAAAACAGCACGAGAAATGCGAGCTAACCCTCTTATCGCGAGTCAAATGGTGTCTGAATTTCCAGACTAAGTCCTTCTCTTCTGGATTCAATTCATGAGTGGGACCATAGGACATGATAGCCTGGAGGGAGAATCAGCTTTTATAGAAGCATTGTGTTAGCTTCGTGATTGATACGCACATTTAGTTCATCTCGTATTTTTGCGTTTGGCTTCAAATCGCGATCCAGGACACCAGTCCTGTGACTTCGGACAAGTCTGCGGTGCTTATTCTCCGCTGGATTATCTCTCATACCCACCTCTGGATCGTAGATCCTGACGAGTCTACCCGCATCAGCATCACCATACCCGTTGCCATCAACATTGATTCCCGGTCCAAATGATACTTCAGGTGGGGGTTTTAATCGGACCTCAGAAGAAGATGCAGGAAGCTGGATGCTAGATATTGGAGGTGCCGGATATTCTTGGTCTGTGAAAACGATAGGGTGGTCAAACCGAGGAAACTCAATGTGGATATAGAATTTTTCTTCGTGTTCGCTCTTCATTCCATCCTCAGGAGTTTCGCCATTTGTGTCATTCAACTTCCCCTTAATATGCTCCTTCTCAGATGATGCTGGTTCAGACTTGAGGGCGTTACTCCGGAGCTTCATCATCTGGCGGAAGACCATTGGGTCTAACCATGCATTAGGTGGAATCTCGCCCATCTCTTGCTTTTTTAATAGGCCTTCGAGTCTTTCCATCTCCGCCCCTTGCTCATCAACGGATCCTATGGAAGCCTTTTCATCTTTCCGGTTCCTCCTTGCTGGTGGTATTATCCAGGGTGTCGTAGAAGATGATAGACCATCGGCTGCCTTGTGTCTGTGCAGCCTACATCTTTGTCTACCCTTCTGTAACGTATTATCATTATCGAAAAGAGGTATCGTGGTCCCACCAAATGGTATGGCATGAAGTTTCGACCCCTCGCCTCCCGTCGGAGAAAGATCCCACACCGTTATTGCTAGCTGCGAGGAGAGGGGTATGTTCGAGTAAGTGATAGGCAGAGTTAACCACTCGTTCCATATTCGACCGTTCTTGAAGACTTTGTAGGCCGTTTGGACAGGCACAGTGAGTGGCTTGCTGTCTGCCCATAACCGGACAGTTACGTAGAGCTCCGAATGTGGGCTACTGAGGATGAGCTTGTACTCGTTTACTAGAGAGACCGTACCCACCTTAGATTTGATGCTCGGTGCCTCAAGTCGGGCCTTTTAAGCAACACTGAATATGGTATAGGCTTCTGATGACCATCGAGGCGGTCTCTGATAGTTTGTCAGCGCCTAGACCTAGGTCTCTAAGAACAGAGCTACAAATGAAGCTATACCAACATTCTCACATTCACTGGGAGGAGTAGAGCGGAGGATGTTGCGAACGAGAAAGGCTCCATCACTTTAAGGTTACTGTCGTCTCTCTTACATGACTCTCTACATTTCTTGGGCACACAAATAGGCGGGAGAGTAAACGAATCTCGTAGGGCTGATACGGTGAAGCACAAACATCGCAGTCTTGGTATAAGCTCAGAGCCCGGCCACCTCCTGAGCTCTAGGGGCCCGAGCTTTGCGCATCACTAAACGCGTTGCGCTCGAGGCGAATTGTCGCCAGCGCGTCTTCCATCCCCCAATCCTGCACGAACATCAGAGCCACCCAAGCAAACGGTGTAAGTCCTTAGCTTCACATAGGCAATTATTTCATGCGCAGCCTTCGTTTGCCATTCATATCAGGTTTTGTTATCGCAGCTGTTTCACCATCGTCGCACTGAACTGTGCCCCAGGCTGCCATCCTCACCGAGACGAACTATGGCACGCCTCAATACCGGCCCAGAACCAACTCCCAGCCGTGAATCTGCATTATACAGAGACCCCACGCCATTGTCAACATTACGGCGAGCGCCAACACGACCTTCGACACGAGCCTCTACATACTCAGTCCTGTCGCCTTCGCCCGCCCCATCGTCAGATAAGGAGAATCAGCCTGACCCACGCGACAACACACCCAGAGCAAACAAGAAAGGCAAATCTACAATGGGGCCTCCAAGTCTCCCTATACCTAATTTGGAAACATCGCATGGTAACAAAAGAAGACGGTTGGGGGAATACAACGTACCTTTATCAAGCCGCGAACCTGTCGAGGAAGATGCAAATCTAGAAGATATAATCGATCTAGAATACTATGATCCCGACCAAGATCCCGAAGAGCGGCGCGAGCTGCGCAGGGAGATGCGCCAGAACCTCCGAGAGATGAATGGTTCGTATGCCTACCTATTTTGATAGTAATGTCTAACTCTAGATACAGATCGCAGAGATGAGCTCATTGCCCCGGATAACCATGACTTGATTGATCATCTTAACAAAGCAAGCGCCTTAATGAAGAAAGTCAAGCAAACATCGGATGCAGTGATTGATTCGAGGTTTCTTGTAACAGCTAGTGATTTAGCACTCAAGAAGACTGCAAACACAGTGCGTGGCGATAGTTCTACGGGCGTGGATCTAGACGAGTTTGTGTCAAAATGCATTACCTTCATGAAAACCAGTGGTGCTCAAGGAGAAGACAACGAGCAACCCGTCTCCACGCAAGCTCGTCATCGACGGCGGACTGGCGCAGACAGTGACGATGAAGACTTTGAGGATATCGGAGACGGGCTTGATTGGGGTGTACTTGGGGAACGGGTATGTTTCCCTTGCAACAAAAGACCTCCCGTCCCAAGTTTCCTCCTAGGACCTCTATCCGTGCAAAAACGAATACGCACAATCCAGCCGCGCAGAGGCCGTCTTCAGAAAGAAACTAGAGGCCCAGTGACGCGCCCCGAATCTCTTGAACCTGAAGATATTAAAAAGGCAGAGAGCTCCAATTTGACAAAAATCGTCGGAGACATTAGGGCGACCATGAAAGAACATATTGAGAACAGTATGGACATTGTCGAAGCAGAGATGTCAGAGTTAGAGAATGCAGGCAATGATGAATTCCGCGCCGCCATGAGGAGGCATCGCATATCCCTGAACAGCAACGAGGACGCCAGCGTATCTCTCTTCGATTTTGTAGTCAACCCACACTCGTTTGGTCAGACTGTGGAGAACCTGTTTTGCGTTAGCTTTCTAATCAGAGAGGGAAATGCGAAGGTCGATAAGGATTTAGATGGGCTACCAGTCCTATGTATGTTCACCAACTTTTCTTTCCGTCTTGCCTAGCTCCTTCCATATATCCTAGGAACACTGGACTCTTGACCCCACTTGATTACTTCTGAAAGCGCATGTTAATCTCGTATGCAGGCCCTGATAAACCCCGCAAGATTCAAGAACAGCGGGACCAGGGTGTCTCCAACCATCAAGCGGTTTTCAGTCTTGACTGGCCAACTTGGAAGGGTCTCATTGAAGCTTTCGATATCAAAGAACCTCTCATTGCGCATCGCCAAGATGACGAAAGCGGTACTATCGATGGTAGGAGCTGGTATGGCTAGGCTATATCTTGTCTCTTACGGTACACTGGTTTTTCTTGTAGATTTGGTCTGTTTTTAAATTACGTTTATTGTTAACCAAACACGCCATGTTCAAAAGGGAGTTGTTGGCAATGAGGGACGCTGATCTTTTCTCCTCGGATCCGCTTCGCGCTTTGTTCATCACTTGAGGGAATAAATACCTCGAGGCCGTATATCGATACCCTTTTGCCGTAAGCTCATGAGGGTAAAACTAGTAGGACCGGGTTGGCTGTTTGGCGTTTTTGCTGGAAGAGTTCTGCCAGAATTGATGCAGTAAATTTTTATATTATTACTAGGAATTTGACCTTTCGGCGTGCAATTGACAGTCCGTAATTAATAGCGACAGCAATATGTTATATCTCAACATCCATCGAATAGTATGTACAGGACTAGTAATGCACCTCGCGCAGCTATATGACCTGAGGGGATATGCGACAGGAAGCGGAAAATGCGAGCGGGAACATCAACGAGATAAAAATATGTCCGAAAACGCCAGCCGACGCCTGAAAGCCTTCTACGATCGGTTTTTCGCCATAGTCTGAAAAAATAGTGGATCACACCAAGTGCCATGCATGCTCAAAGCGCGATATCGGCCCCAATCTTCCGAGGCCAAAACCATACAGGCCGTTCCTGATTCCGTTTATTTATGTTGATAAAAAAGGAAAAACGAAGCTGCTCCCATTACCTCTTCAGCCCCTGGTTCTTACATTTCACACTGACAACCTTTGTTTTGGCTTTACCCCCCCTGCTAGCCCCGATTACCATAGCGGTCAGCTTACCACCGTTGACACAGCCTGAGTCGAGGCCTTTGCTATATTTGAGAATATTTTTGCCGCGCTTGGAGTCATGACCGTAGATAACGGTAGAGCGCTCTTTCTCGAGAAGTTTGGCCTGTTCGTGGTTCCATAACTGGCAATAGATAAGCAGTTAAATATAGGGACTTGGAACAGGGAAACTTTGGAATATTTTCGAGATTAGGGAGAATTTGGGAGCATGTGGTCCTACCTTTTCCCAGGCTGTTCCTTCGCGGCCATCGCTGGGAAGCCGTGTATCTAAATCTATGGTGCGCATGTTCATGACTTGGAAGGGGTCCTGCCGCTCCAAAGGAACGCCGGGAACAAGCCCTGCGTGTACGACCACTACCTCGCCCATCCCCCCTATCTCCCCCACTCGCAGTATCACAGGGCATTTCTGTAACCAGCGTATCTGTTTATCTGTGAATTGTCTAGCGAGAGCGCGCGCTTTGTAATCGCCATGACTGAAGCTCTCTTCATCCAATGTGTCCACTGTGCGTCCAGGGTCTTCCTGTGGCCCTGGAAGAGACGCGTGGTGTACACGCATATCGTTTAGGGCGAGTAGCATGCGATCTTCGTGATTTCCGCGTACACAGGAGGCGGAGAGTTCGCGGGCAAGGTCGACCACGCCCGGTGAATCGGGACCTTTGTCAATCATGTCACCCGTCAGGATTAAGTGATCAGTCGCAGAGTGAAAGGAAACCTTTTCGAGAAGATTTTGCACTGCTATTTAGTTAGAAATCGCAAACTAAAGATGCATAATTTTCAGCGTGCTCGAAGGCGTACTTACGCTCCTCTTTGCAACCGTGTACATCACCCACAACTACCAGCCGCTGCATCAACTGATGTTCTGAGGGTAGCAGGGAGCTATCCAGTGTCTTGACTTGCGTCATATCGGAGAACTCAGGCCGCATATTCGATCCGAATACAAATGTCGGTTTCGCGTTCAATTGACTTTCTAATTCCTTGTTCTTCTCCCAGTCAGGCTGTATGAACCACGTCCAGCTAACCCAGGTAGCTATGAATAGAGCGACATAGATGAGCGAGTATCGTTGAACTCTCCGAGGTACACGCTTGTATGATATCATATTCTTCCACCGCGGATGCACCCAGTAATCGTCCTCCTCCCGGCGGTACAAGGACTCGGACTCGTCAGACGTGTATATACCCTCCTGGTACCGTGAGTCCGTTCTCCAGTCGTTGGTGACGAAATCAATAAGAGGACGACCTTGATATGTGCGCGAGGGGAACTCTTTCGCCAGGTGAGAGGGATTTTGTTCGTACTTCTCCGGCCTTTGGTCCTGACCGGCCATGAATCTGGTGGTAGGGTAAATCCCCGGCGACGGATGGGTAGAAGCCACGAGAGTCGCGGATGAAGCGGTGCTGGAGGAAGAACTGTATCGCGAGTGTGTTGGAGTTTGGGAACAAGCCGGAGAGTGAGATTGCTGACTGCAGGTATATGGGCGCAAACAAGCAGTGCTCACTGGTGCGTTAGGTGAAGAATTAGGATTAGAGATAGTTCCATATCTCGAGGCTAATTGTTGGCGTTGAGAATGTTCGGGGTGATGATGGCGAATTTGTGGAGAAGGAGAAGAGGCTGCGGAGACTGGATGATAGAAGTTATCGCTCATGGCGATCTTCCAAGGTTCCTCCACTCCTCAACGACCGAGCAGCTTGCGGCTTCCCTCGATGGCTTCTGACAGCGTCTTACCAAATTCGTGAATAAGGCCAACGCGAGTCCTCTTGGCGCGGGATAATCAGTCTCCGTTTCCGTACCTAATAAAAGATGCCGTCGATGTCAGCCGTGATTGGCGCAAGGGAGCAATAAGAGTAAGGTCAACGATGAAGGGCATGTATAGGCGTAGCTCCCTAACCATGGAGTAGATAAGGAAAGAGATACGGGACATGACGTTTCACCATCTAGCGGAGGCACAAACCGTATCCAGATGGTCCTGATGTGCTTGTGCCGAAATTGGCGGCTTCAGCTTGGCAAGCATTACGTACCTAGGTACTCTTATTGACCCGAGGTACGAGTGGTCTATATTTTCGGGTCCTAGAATTCAAACTTTGCCAAGCCAGCTTCTAATTAGTTCAAAAAAAGATGCAGCGGTAAGTTGTGGCAGAATTCACGTGACGAACTTTAAAATATTATACACGTACCTTTTTGTTAACGTCTTTGTTAATATCTCTATTAATACCACTATATATGCCGTAAATATAGCAGACCTTACTATAATTAAGTGTAGCAGGTGCTGTATCTATAAGCCCCACCTTAACTTTATTAAAGATGGCCCTTTAAAGAAGCTTTTAAAGCTATGCTAGTTATATCAGTTAAAGGCGCGTATTCCCTATATACTACTTCTACTTCTACTTACTTTTCTAGGCCTCTAAATATAACTTAAATAAGCGGAGAGCTCCTATAGAGTTAGGTTCTACTACTAAGAATTATCCTGTAAGGCGCTAGCAAATTATTTTACCTAGAAATAATACCGAGAACACTTTCCTGCCTCGCGGCTAGAATAGCCAAGATACCCCTAAAATAGCTTAATAGCGGAAGACAATTAGGGCAATATAACGGGAGTATTATATTCTTAATTAGCAGGGTAAAGCTTACTCGCCTACTCCTCCGCTATATACTATAGATAAAGCTCTATATAGCAGAAGAGGCACACTAAATGGCCTAAATACGTCTTTACTAGAACTAGCTCCTATACCTACTCTACCGCTAATATCTACTCCTACTCTAACTACGGCCACACTATTACCCGTTTTAGCTGTTAATTAGGAGTAAATTAAGAAGTTTAGGAGTATACTATAGGCTAAATATATAGAGACGTGTAGCCGTTATAAGGAGCGGTAGTTCTAAATAGGCCTAGCTATAGAGGGTAACAATATAGGTGTATATAAAGCCTGCATTAAGGACGCTAATAGCCTTAAATATCTAACCCTTCCTCCCCTATTTAGTAAAAGTAATGAGCTTAATCTAGGGCCTATTCCTAGCTTTTTACCTATACTTACCGCGGTAGAGAAGCTTCTAATTACGCGCGTATATATTTATCTATAAGTTATACGTATACGCGGTTAGTAACATCGCTATACTAGTTATATTTACTGCTTTAGCTAGAATATACTAAAGACTTAGAGGCAGCTACTATAGCTACCTACTAAACTTGATATACTGGTTGTAAGGCCTATAGTAGTAGAGGGTAGCGAATACCTAAGTTAATGGTTTACTAAGCGGTATACTATAAGGCGCTCTATTATATTACTATAGCTTTACTTTCTAAAGGTTAATTATTATAATTATTATAATATTAAAATATGTAATACCTGGCTTACTAGCTTACCCAAAAATGGCTCTATATTAAATTAGCTACCTTATATTAATAAGTCAGAGTCTAATTTTAGTGGCCCGACGGCTTACCCTACTACTCCTATATAACGTCCTGCTGTTAATCCTTTACCTACTAAGCTTAGCACTAATATACCAGACGGCGAATTTAATAACGATATACTAGATACTTTGGTTTCTAATCTAGTGCCTAACCTTAATAAATTAGAGCTTTTAGGTCGTAAGGTTTAATACTAATAAGACCTATAAGCGGGCCTAGAGGTTCCTACTGTGTAATAAATACCTCTCTCTAAGCGATTAGCTAGTTTTATTATGCGTAGCGCCTTTTCTACTCTATTTCCTTATGGTAAAGCTAATTTTAATATGCTATGAAGCCGTACGGTTACCCTAGCTGCGTACACCAAGCATATACTTAAGTATTAGGACGGTTAGTTTGGCCGCTACCCCTTATTTCGCTACTACGTGTTTAATCGGATTATAAGAAAGTAAGCCCTTAACACCACCCGCTTCCTCTATAGCTAATTAAATAAAAATAGTTTATCTTTAAATAAGCTTAGTAATCTTATAAATAGTAATAGGGGTAGCTAGTTACTAAATAAGATTATACGGTATATACGGAACCTTAAGGGCACTAGATCTTACTAGAGGTAGAAGAGAAATAAGCTTACGGCTTATGCTAAGAATATTAAGAGCGGGTTTCTATTCTTTATACTTAGCGCTGCTAATCTATATTAGTATAATCTACACTCTTATATGCCTTTATTTAATAAATATAAGGCTGTTAATAAGGCTTAGCGCTACTAAATTACTTCTCAAAATCTTAATAATAATCTATATATTGCTGCTTACTAGCTGCATTACCGCTTTAATCTATTTAGGAAGTATATACTTATAGGTCTATTTAATAGCACTAACTTTTAGTCCTAATTTAAGTAGTAGGTATAAGGTAGCGGCTATATATATGGCTTCTTATAGAGTTTAATAGCCCTAAGGCTAGATCCGTTAGCTAGTAAATTAAGGGCGGCTTTTACTAAGTACTAAACTACTTTTATATCCGTAATAAATCCTAATTAATCTAGGCCTCTTAATCTCTAATATCCTTCTACTCTTAGCTATAAAAATAGCTTAATACTAGTAAGCTTCTTACTACTTACCTTAATCGATTTTAACGGCACTATAATTACACTAAATCTTACTGCTTAAGATTAAAGAAAGGCTCTACTAGAGTAAAGGAGTGCCACTTCTATTTTCTACGCTCTCTCCGTAATAAGGCCGCTGTATTAAAGGATTAAAATCTATATTACTAAACGTTCTGTCTATAGCGTAATAATAAGCTTCTTAATAGTTATAACGCAGCTATAATATTAGCGTAAATGGCGAATATTAATATGTTACCCGCTATAAGCGTATTAGTAATAGTTAACTATATAGGCAAATATTGCAGTAAGGAAGAGAAGAAGTTAACTTCCTACTAGGAGTTACTCTAATTAGTACAGCTATACGCCAATAGCCTTTATACCTTTAGTTCGGTTATAGCTAGGTTTATAAATAAGCTTATTACTAAACGTAATTAGTTAATATAGGAGGTATACTATTTACTTTTTAATATTCCCCTTTATAAAGGCTCTAGGAATATAGTAACTTTAGATTACTACTAGGAGGACGATTAAAGCGCTATATATAAGCTTAATAATAGGTAACTAAGAAGGTGTGGGCTATCTAACTATAAGAAATATAACCGCCGTCTAGATAGGGTAGAGGACGTTACTTTCCTTAATTTTCTACTCTATTTTAATCACTTTACTTATAAGCGTCGGCTAAGAGTAAGGCCTTAAGTTATATCGTACTTTCCGTAATATAACGGCGATTATTCCTATCCGTAGTATCCTAAGTTCTACCGTATAAAGCTTATTCTTTATTACCCATAAAGGGAGTATAAAAAAGTAGCTACTTATACTAATAGATTCGGGGCCCCTAATTATGTGGCTTCCTATTAGGCTTATATTAACTCTTATTAGCACCCACCCGACTACTTCTATAATTAGAAACTAGAGGAAGGTTGTAAAACTGCTAATAATATTAATAAGTTTAAGGGCGATTTTGTAGACGACTTAGAGCTATACTAGTCCTTTAAGGCCCTGCATGCCCGCTTTTAAAATACTAATAGAGTTAAAATTAAGGATCCTAATAGGCTTAGTAATAGGGAGCTTAATTATAACTATAACTAAAGTACGTATTAGGGTACGTACCCGTAGCTTAATAAGAGGACTTATTAGCAGGAAGTACGGCTATAGCCTCTACCGTTAAGCCGCCTATCCTAAATAGTAACCCCGTCCTCCTTATAACTAGGTTAGCGTTATATCTATAACGCTATAGTTAATCACTATAGGCAGATCTAAGTGGGCCTTAGCCTTCCCCTACTGCGGATTAACGTTAATAGAGAGGTAGGAACCGGTAAATTATATCTTATTACTGTCCTCTTTACTACGCTCTATAATATAGTAAGGGCTAATAGTAAGCCGTCGCCATTAGCTCGAGCCGCCCCTACTAGGATAGCTGCCTTTAGTATTAACGGCAAAACTATATATAATCTATTAAGGTTACTAGTAAACCGTCCGTTTAACAAATTACCTACTACTAGTCTTACGCCTCTATAATAAGCTTTTAAGGATATTTACTATTTTATCCTTAACGAGAAATCTATAATTAGGTAAGTATATTTAGCCTAAATTAATTACTACCTCCGTTAGATCTACCCTATACGTAATAATAACTACTTTAGAGGCTTAAATATTTTGCTAGTAGGCGATTTCTATTAGCTTCCCCTTATAGGTTAGGCGGCCTTATATAGTAATCTACCTACTAGGCCGTTAGAGCTAGCTAGCTATAGAAAGGGAGCCTATAAGGTAATTAACTGAATAGCTGTCCTAGATTAAGTTATGTAGTAGGGCAGTAATAACGCTAAGAGCTTTATATTTAGGACCGCCCTTATAGAGCTATATAGTAATTCTATAAGTAATTTAACCTAGAAGCTTCTTTTAACTAGGTGTAAGTAGGGCTTATCCACTAATAAGGTTACGGGCTTTAATAATGTAATTCGGCTATATAGTATACGCGCTACTATAGGTAAGTATAATACTATTTAGCTTCGTGACCTTTTATAGCTAGTAGTGGCTATTAAGTTAGTTAATACTAGTGTAGGTACGCGGAAAGTTACTCCTAATTAGTGCGATACTATAGAGAATCTAGCCCTATATATTGGCGCGAAAGTAATACTAATATAGAATATCTGGGTTAAACTAGGCTTGGTAAACGGTACTATTAGTATAGTTAAAGACGTTATATAGAAGGGATATACAGATACTAAAAAGGATTAGCCTTAGTTATTACTAGTTAGAGTAGATAAGTATAACGGACCTACCCTATTTACTTAGTAGGATAGTAAGAAGGTTATCCCTATATTTTCTATGCTTTATAAGTAGGAGGGTATAAAAGGCTCTTACTTATAGCGTTAATTTCTAATTACTTTAGCTTTTACTCTTACCGTATATAAAAGCTAGGGCTTAATACTTAACCGGGTAGTTTTAAATATTAAGGAAAAAGATAAGATAGCTAGGCTAACCTATATAGCAATTTTATAAGTTAAGAAGCTTTTAGGGCTTATATTTAAATATAGGTTTAATATAAAATAATTTTAGTTATCTATAAGTAAGACTAAAGAGATATAATAAGAAGATTTTATATAGAGGCAGTAGTAATTACTTGTAAATAATTTTTCCTAATTAGGAAATTATATACTAGCTTAGAGGTAAGCGGAGAATATAGTATTTATCTTAGTTTCCTAACTTTTAAACAGCTTAACCGCGAAATCCAATTTTCTAAATTTTAACCCCCCTATCCATCCTACCTTCTTACTACTTTTAGAGCTGTTAGATATATATATAATAGTATATAGGGAGAATTAGCAGTATTACCGGATTAATATTGCTGCTATCTATAGCGTTAATTAATTTTTAGAATTTTTAGAATTTTTTTTAAAGGGTGGAAATGTCGCTTATATAAGGAGTTATGTAACCTCTAAGAATATATGCTACTTAGGACCGTATATTAGCAGCTATAACTTCTTTATACTATAGTTAAGATTTTATATATACTATACCTGGAGCTACTTAAAATAACTATTACCTATTGTCGGAATGTTAGTTATATGACGTGGTTACGGGACCACGAAGCGAGACTAGCTAATCTGACCTTGGAGCAAACCCCTATTTCTAGATAATAACAACTACTAACTTCAACACCGCATACGTACTACTATAAGTGATATTCGTGCACATTAATAATGCGAGTATATTGACACTAATTAGTAGACGTACAGATTAGGAAATACGTAATAGCAAAGCTTAAGAAACAGCACTACTTACCTAGTGTTTAATAATCGCAGAGCTATCGCCCTATTTTAGTTAAAGGAGAGAGCTACGTTACCCTTAAAGCTTAAGACTACGTATTAGCTTAACTGCTGACGCGTTTGATTGCCTAGAGGCTTATATCTTTACTAAGAATTGTCTTTAGTTTTTTAAAAACTGTAGACTTATTAATAGGACACGTATACACCCGGAAGACACCACCCTTAAAGCTTAAGACCCTATATTAGCTTAACTACTAACGCGTAAGATCGCCTAGAGGATTATATCTTTGCTAAGAATCGTCTTCAGTCTTTAAAAACTGTAGATTTGTTAAGGGGACACTCAAACACCCTCACCTTAATACCCTCACCTCGACACCTTTACCCTTATACTACCCTTATACCTACCCTCACACCTACCCTTATACCTACAACTATAGCACTAACGGAGGAAGAATGGGCCGTAATGGCTAGTAAATATAGATACGGAATTAATATAGACGAGGCTATAAAGGACGAACTAATAGAGTTCGTAGAAACGATGATATATCTATATAAGATATAAGACCTTACGGATAATGACTTGTGGGCCGTCTTTTAAGAGCAGTTTAAGGGATTTATAGTAGAGAGCTTTAAGAAGATACGTATAGATATTAGATCTAAACTGCGAAGACATCTCCTTAAAAGAGGTGTTTATGTAGGCAAATATAATAGTAGAGTTACTATATCTGAGCTGCTATTTAAAGTTGTATAATAAGAAGAACTATATTAATGGACAGATAAGGAGATCGTGGTAACTATTAAGGAGTTAGTAGAACTACTGGCTATAAGAGCACTATAAAATAGGTTAAACCATACTTATAACGGTCTATTGTCTTAGCCTACAGCTATAGTTGCAATACTACCTAGGTCTGGTACGCAAACACCTATATCTACGCCTTTACTACCCCCACTACCTCCGACGCCTGTTATTTAGCCCGCTATTTAGTCTGCTATTTAGCCTACCCCTATTTAGCCTACCTCCAACTATAGGCAAATACACACCCTTATTAACCAATTGCTATAGCTAAGAGAGTAGTAACTATAGTAGCCGCAGCAACCGCAGCAGCTATATATATATATACTACCCGAACTAGCCATGCCTAGTGTAGAGTAAGGACCTAGGTAAGGACCTAGATATAGTAAGGAGGTAGCTATAATTGTAAAGATCTATATAGACGACTAAAAGTACAATGGAGTTAGTAACAGCTTTAACTTTAAGTTAACTATCTTCTATAATATTTGTAAGAGATCTGGCTTACCACCAGAAGGCTACATAGTGGCATTCCCTAGTATGCTAAAAGGGCTTGCTTAGGACCACTACTATAATAGCGACCTTAAGTTAAGACCTTTTACTAAAGCCTGTAACCATATGCGACAGTTCTTTAAAGGGCTAAAATACTACTATAAGAACCTTATAGAGTGGAACAGTATGGCCCTCTAAGGAGTTATAGATGAGAACCCTAATAAGTTAATCTATTAGAACTTCTAACTGCTTATAGATAAACTGCTAAAGTAACGTTATAGACTATACCTAGACTTTGATATAAACCGCATTCTTATAAATAAATTAGTTACTGCTTGCTAGGGAGTACTAGTATACTATATTACTGTCTCTAACCCTTTAGAAGACCTTTCTTAGTTAATTAGTAAGCTATAATCCTCTATTATCGCGTAGGAAAAAGAACACCCCTTATAGGCCTTAATGAGACCATCTTACTAAGCCTTTTTTATAGATTGACGCTACTATCGGAACGACCAGAGTTAAGACTAAAACATTAATTGCTATAGCAGTAATCGCTCTTATAGAACTAATAACAGACTAAAGGCTAAGTGCTATATTTATAAGAAGGAGAACTGCCGTTCTTAGAAATATATAGAAGAGGAGTATAGTTGGTCCAGAGACGACTATAGGAGACGCTTTATTGATATTAAGGGCTGTAATAAGGGTAACTTTAATAACTACTTTAAGCAATACGTCGCTGCTTGCGAAAGAGATAAAGATGAAGATTTAGACTTTAAAGCCTATATATAAGACGCTGACAACTCTAAAAGCGATGCCGGAGAACCTAATAATAGTTCTGCCTATATTACCACCTTTAGAATATTTACTATAGAGGAAGCAACCTCTATAAGCGTAGAGCTAGCTAATAAGGCTTATATATACCTGCTTATGGCTTTAGAACTTACTACGGAGTCTACTACGGAACCCTATATGGAGACTAACCTATTCGCCTATAATACGGCTATAACTATAGCGTTATAATACACCTCGACGGTCTTTATAGGAATTATAATTAATATAGGTGCTTCGCGTAAGTTTATGGCTGGCTACGGCCAATTCTAAGCCCTATAGGCCGTAGATAAGTCCGTAAGTCTTAATATGTTAACTAAGGGCTAAGTAACTATCTAATTTAGGATTGGAGCCTCTATGTCTATTGGAACTATAGACGTTAATAGCCCTATAGGTAAGGTATAATTCCATATTATTAAAGCAGATACTTTTTTCCTACTTTGCTTAGTAGATATAGATAGACTTTATATTAAATACGATAACCTAAAGGACGTTATTATTACTTGCACTAAAAAGGTGCTAGTAGTTAGACAATTTGGCCACCCGTTTCTTGTATAGAGCTTCTCTTTATAGTCTTATTTAGTTAAGTCTTTTAACGCGAACCCTTGCTACTTAACTGACGTAGAGTTACGACGTCTATACCGTTAATTTGGTCACCCGTTAGTTAATAGACTGTAAAAGCTTCTTAATAAGACTGGCTATAGCTATAATACTAATAGATCTGCTATCGAAGAGCTAATTAGACTCTGCCACTACTACTAAAAGTTTAGCAGATCTCTAAGTAGATTTCGCTTCACCTTACAAGACGACGTTAATTTTAATTATAATATTATCGTCGACATTATGTATATTAGCGGCTCCCCCCTACTATATATAGTTAATAAAGTAACTTAATTTTAAGCTGGCAGATGGCTATAAGACATTAGCGCTAAGTATACTTAGGACGTTCTATAAATATGCTAAATTAATAGCTATTTAGGACTACCAGACTTAATTACTATAGACGCTAGGAAGAACTTTATTAGTAAGGAGTTTAAGCACTACGCCGCTACTATAGGAGTAACTATAAAGTTAGTTCTAGTCGAATTACACAACTCTATCAGAATGGTAGAGCGCTACTATAGTCTGCTACAACAAGCCTACCAAATCATTACAACTAAAATCCCTAAAATTAGTAAGGAGATGGCCCTATAAATGGCTTTTAAAGCTATTAATGACATGGCTGGCCCAGAAGGCCTAGTCCCTATACTCCTAGTCTTTAGAGCCTACCCCTAAATAGTTAAATCGGACACACCATCACCTTTAGTCATATAGCGAGCTGCGGCTATTAAGAAAGCAATGGTGGAAATCTAGAAGCTATAAGCTGAATAATAGATTGCTGATGCTCTTAATATGCAAAATGGATAACAAACTAACGCTATTTACGGCCTTCTACCTAGTTCGCCTATTTTAGTCTAGAGAGAAGGCAATATTAGCCAAAGTGGTTATTAGGACGGGCTATATATGCTACTTACCGTTGACGGTAAGACCTATACCGTAAAGCTACTAAATAGGCCTATAACCTTCCACTCTATGGTTGTAAAACCTTACCTACTAGACCTATAAGACTTAGTTAAACTATAAGAGTCTGTTAAATTAGCTAAACTAGTACCTATATTAGCTAAACCTTAATTATTACCTAAAGCTAAACTATAGCTACTGCCAAAGCGAGGCAGAGGTCGCCCCCGTAAATACTTATTGCTTACAGCTATTATAGATACGGCTGTTACGGACGCTATAATAGATATAGGTACTCTTATAGGTAATATTGCAGATATAGCTGATATTACTATCTACTTGCAGGACGATAATACCGTAGATATAGCTAACACTACTACTTACTTATAGAACGATGGTAATACCTAGTTTAGCGCTTTATAGCAAAAGGAGGTTATAGGCCTACTTAAGAAAGGCGTCTTTAAGATTATTAAGCTATATAATATACCAAAGGGGGTTAGACTCTTTAATTTATGGTTTGTTAATAAGATTAAGAATAAGGGAACTGATAAAGCCTTTAAGAAATCACAACTTATTATATAGGCCTATAACGATTTAGAGAAAGAGCTAGTCCTTACTTAGTTACTAATAATTTAACGAGTTAGCCAGCGGCTGATTCTTTGTATTACTACTATACTACTATAGATATAACTTTACCTTTAAGATATCTTATAAGCCTATATCCAGTCTACTATAAACCTAAACTATAAATTTTACGTACGACTACTACATAAGCTAAATAAACAATTGGGAATTAATAAGGACTCCGTTTTAAAGGTTATAAAGCTACTTTATAGAGTACCTAAAGCTAGAAACCACTAGTCTAAAACCTACTATTTATACTACGTTAATTAGCTATAAATGGACTAGTCTATATATAACCCTTACTTACTTTACAGCAATAAACCTTTTAGAATTATCAGCTTATAGACTAATAATATACTATTCCTTATAGATAATACCTTTATAGAGGCTAAATAAAGCGAACTATATAAGGCTAAATTTATAGCTAAGGAGCGAGAGTAACTAACCACTAATACACCAGTTAAGTTTAATAGAGGACTTATTTAATTAGTATAAGATAAGAGTATTACGCTAACGCAAAAGCGCCAGTGTAAGAACCTTAGTGTGGTTAATACTACGCCGGCAGATAGTATTAGCTCTAGAGGAATTACGTATAGCCTACTTACGCTAAAGAACTAGTATATCGCTTAACGCGCTAGAGGAGCCTATATTACCTTAGTCTGTTAACTAAAGGCTTTATTTAACTTATCCCTTACTACCTAGGTAACTAATCCTAAAGAGGCAAATATAAAGGAGTTAAATAAGCGCCTAAGTTAGCAGATTTAGAACTTATATAGAGGTCTTAAGTTTATTAAATTAGAGGCTAAGACCCTATAGCTCTTAGTCTTTATAAACGCTTCCTTTGCCAATAATAAGGACCTCTCTTCGTAAATTAGCTATATTATTATACTAGCTAACGTAACTAAAAAGGCTAATATTATTTATTAGAGCTTAATTAAGTATAAAAGAGTTATTAGAAGCGTTTTAGCTTTTAAACTCTACGGAATGGCTTACGGCTTTAATATTGCCGTCGCTATTAAGTCTATAGTAGATAAGGTCCTATAGATTAACCTTCCGCTTATACTTTATACCGATTTTAAGTTACTATATAACTGTCTTATACAACTTAGAACTATATAAGAGAAGCAATTAATAATTAATATAATGTGCCTTTAATAAGCCTATAAACGTTGATAGATTATAGAGGTTAAATAGATTAATAGTAGAGCTAACCCTACAGACGTAATAACTAAGGGGAAGCCTTACGTCGCCCTATAGCGACTTATTAATATAAACTAAGTCGATATATAGGCTGTAGGTTAGGTGGAGCGTAAGGAGTAATAGAAGGTGGTTTATAGGTCGTGACGGTGCTAGGGTATACCATCCGCTATATTCTACGGACCCTGAATTTAACTAGCTAATTAGGATTTTCCATCCCTGAGATAGAAAATCGCTATTAGCTCGCTTACCACTAGCGCCTTAGCAGCCCTCGCGATATATTAACCTGCTACCCCTAATAATTCTTCTCCTTCTATTCTTTAGCTTAGTGTCCCTATAATACAGCATTTTATAAGCTTTAGTTTAGAGGTATTAGTATAAACCATAACACTAGTTATATAATTACGGACCTATAAGAGGAGCGTGGAAACTATTGCGTATTAATTAGATCTTTAGCTATTACGTATATGCTACAAATAGTCTAGAAATAGACTTGGCTTTAGAGTGTAGATTAGCCTTCTTCTTAGAGTTGCTCTAGTGTCGGAATATTAGTTATATAACGTGGTTATGGGACCATAAAGCGAGACTAGCTAATCTAACCTTAGAGTAAACCCCTATTTCTAGATAATAACAACTACTAACTTTAATACCGTATACGTACTACTATAAGTGATATTCGTGTATGTTAATAATACGAGTATACTAACACCTATAGATCTACCAATTTATAAATTAAAAATTAGACGTGGTTAGAGCTATTAGTAGGGGTTATTAATCGCGCTCCTTATAATAAAATCCAACTAATAAATAAACTAACGAATTAAATTAAAAGTTTGGAACGTCTAAATAAGGTTCTACTAAGACGCTAGCTAAACTCTAACCTAGACCCTTCCTAACCTATTAAATTCTAAAAATAACAACTTTTACTAAATTAAAAATTAACCTTATCCTTAATAAGCTACCTAATTAAATTTAATAGTTTTTTATTATCTAAGATATAGCTAAAACTAATAAGGTATAGCAGTATATTAACCTATTTAAGAAGAAAGATAATCTTCTAAAGCTAGAACTACTAAGTTGGCCTATACTAAGGGATATACTACCTATGGCTATATTAATAGTAAAGCTAGACCTAAATTAGCTTACTGCTTATAACTAGCTTTATGCCAAATATAAGGACGATTTACACGTATACTAGAAGTAAAAATAGGCTATAAACAATATTAATAACTATATTGTTTGCACTATATCAGTAGCCTACCTTTTACTTATTAACAGCCTTAGTAGTTAGTTACATTAAATATTTAAGGCGTCTCTACTACTGTAGTAGCTACTATAGTGACAGAGATACCCTATCTTATACAAGAATCTTATACTTATTAGTACTTACCAAATTACATACTTATAGGGCCTCCTCCTATCTATAAATACTCCCTTCTCTATATCTTTCTCTCTTCTTTTCTTCTTCCTTATAAGAGCTAAAGGTGCTTTAATACTCCTTAGTCTCCACTAAGAGATCTATTAGTTAATATAGTAATATAAATAGCATTAAATAAGGAGACAGGTAAAAGAGAAGATAGGAAGGACAGAGGAGCCTCTAGTAGGTGTTAGTTAAGCAACTTTAATGGCTATATTATAGCTGCCTAATCTCCTGTACTTATAGGCCTCCTCCCGTTTATAAATACTCCCTCCTTTATACCTTCCTCTCTTTTTTTCTTCTTCTTTATAAGAGCTAGAGGTGCTCTAATACCCCTCCCTAGTCCCCACTAAGGGATCTATTGGTTAACGTGGTAATATAGATAGTATCTAATAAGGAGATAGGTAAGAGAGGAGATAGGAAGGACGGAGGGGCGTTTGGTAAGTGTTAGCCGAGTAATATTAACGTCTATACTATAGCTGCCTAATCTCCTATTTATAGGCCTCTTCCCATTTATAAATATTCCCTCCTTTATACCTTTCTCTTTTCTTTTCTTCTTCCTTATAAGAGCTAGAGGTGCTCTAATACCCCTCCCTAATCCCTACTAAGGGATCTATTAGTTAACGTAGCGATATAGATAGCATCTAATAAGGAGATAGGTAAGAGAGGAGATAGGAAAAACAGAGGGGCGTTTAGTAGGTGTTAGTTAAGTAATATTAATATCTATATTATAGCTGCCTAATCTCCTATTCGCAGGCCTTCTCCTATCTATAAATACTCCCTCTTCTATACCTTCCTCCCTTCTTTTTTCTTCTTCCTTATAAGAGCTAGAGGTGCTCTAATACCCCTCCTTAGTCCCTATTAAGGGATTTATTAGTTAATATAGCAATATAGATAGTATCTAATGAGAAGATGGGTAAGAGAGGAGATAGGAAGGACGGAGGGGCGTCTAGTAGGTGTCAGTCGAGCAATATTAATGTCTATATTATGGCTGCCTAATCTCCCGTTTACAGGCCTCCTCCCGTCTATAAATACTCCCTCCTCTATACCTTCCTCCCTTCCTCCCTTCTTTCTCCTCCTTATAAGAGCTAGAGGCGCTCTAATACCCCTTTCTAGTCTCTACTAAGGGATCT
>Ga0307515_10001824_pt1 | contig 47509 bp, 44 predicted proteins | sample 17_EM_MG_FD_194513 | JGI IMG/M metagenome (GOLD analysis project Ga0307515, IMG submission 194513) | Populus trichocarpa ectomycorrhiza microbial communities from riparian zone in the Pacific Northwest, United States - 17_EM | ecosystem: Host-associated > Plants > Roots > Unclassified | place... | reverse complement strand
GTCCTTCTTGTCGTGAGAGGCGGCCTTGACCGATAAGGCGTTCGCGACCATCAACGCCGCCTCGAGCCACACGTCGTTGTCGTCGTCGTCGGGGTTCCACTGGACGACGATGTCGCGGCCGTAGCGCCTGAATGTCGGAATGCTCGCCGGCGCCGTCTTGGTCGAGTGGACGAAGACGCAAACCTCCGCCTGGCGGTTGTTGCGCGCGACGTCGGCTTCCTCGAGCGTGCGGTTCAGGTCATAGGAGGCGCTCTCCTTGGCCTCGATGACGATGCGCGCGCCGGCGGCGAGCTTGTCCGGGCCGATCGTGATCACGTAGTCGCCGACCTTGCAGTTTGGCTTCAGGCCGGTGGTGGCACCCGTCTCCTGCAGGATGTCGCCACCGTCCTGCACGAGGCCGCGCAGGTGCTCTGCGAGAATGTCTTCGAACTCGGTGCCGTGACGCGTGCTCTTCGCAGCCTCCTCGCGGCGCGCGTTCATGCTCTGGATGGCGGAGTCCAAACGCGAGGCGAGGTCGAGTTGCTGACGCAGCATGGTGGTCTGGTACTGCTCCAGCATGCGATGCAGTCGTTTGAGCGCCGAGTCCTCGTTGTCGAGCGACAGTTCCGACGTCAGGCTCTTCTGCGCCGACTCGACGCGCGAGACCAGGCGCGACAGGGCCGAGTCCTCCCGGTCCAGGCTGAACTCGCCGACAACAGCCTCCATGTTGCGCGACAACGCGGTGGTAAGGTCGCCGTGCTTGAGCGACAACTCGCCAAGGAAACGCACCAGCGCGCCCTGCTTGTTGTCCAGGCTGAACTGGCCGAGGATCGCCTCGTTTTGTGACTGGACCACGGTGTCGAGCGATCGCTGCAACGCGCCAACAAGCTGGTTGTCGCCCGCGGGGTCGAGCATTCGGAACAGCTGGCTGTTTTCGCCGACGAACTGCTCGAACACCTTGGAGAGCGTCGCCTGCGCCTCGCCCACTTGGGTGCGGACTACAGTGGCCAGTTCCCCATCGGCCGCAGTGAGGCGGTGGACGCGCTCGGTAAAGGCCCCCTGCTTCGGATCAAAGTAGTGCTCGAGCGAGCCAGTGACGCGCTCTTCAAAGCGGCTGCGCCAGGTGTTCAGACGCGTGCCGAGCTCCTCCATGACGCGGTCGCCCTCGCGGCGCAGCGTGTCGCTGTCCAAGGTCCCGCGAGCGGCTTTCAGCGCGAGGACGCCAACCTTGAGCGAGGTGACGAGGAAGTTGGTGCGCGCGGGCCCATCTGCATACTCGGACAGCGCCAGCAGCACCTCCGGGTCGGACACTGCGAACGTGACGATCGCGGGCTCGACGCCGGCGGAGGCGAACGACTTGGACTGGATTTCGAGACTGGACGATTGCATCGGTACTCCATGCTGCAGCGTGCAGCGTGTCTCTCGACGGAGCGCCGCCGAGCAGGGTTTATTGCGAGCTTACCGGCACCCGCGCAGACGCCACATCGAATTCTCCTTTCCCGTCGGCAACCTTGGCGAAAACACGCGCTTCGGGCAATAGCGTGTAGACGTGATCGACGCCATCGCCCGCTTGAACCAGAATGGCGCCATGTCGACATCGTCCCCTCGCCCCGCTCAGACCAGCGTGTTGATTGTGGAGGACGAGCCCGAGTTGCTGCATCGCTTCTCGGAGGCCGTGCTCGCCGATGAAGGCCTGACGCTGACGGCAGCGGTCTCGAATGGCGCGTCGGCAATCGCGGTGCTGGGCGCGACGGCGCCGGACGTTGTGCTGCTGGACCTGGGCCTGCCCGACGTGCACGGCATCGAGGTGATCCGCAAGGTGGCTCTGCATCACCCCGACTGCGACGTGCTGGTGGTGACCATGTTCGGCGACGACGAGCACGTCTTCGCAGCCCTGGAGGCCGGCGCCACCGGTTACCTGCTCAAGGACGCAGGGCATGACCGCATCGCCGCCAGCATTCACGAACTTCGAGCCGGCGGAGCGCCCATCACGCCGAGTATCGCGCGCCGTGTGCTGGCGCGCCTTCGCACAACGTCGCCGGCGCGTGGCGAGCCAGTCGGCCAGTCGGCGGCGGCGCCGGTGCTGACGCCGCGCGAGATCGAACTGCTCAAGCTGACGGCCAAGGGGCTCAGCTTCGACAACGTCGGCGAGCTGCTCGGCATCTCGTCCCACACCGTCGTGGCGCACGTGAAGAAGATCTACCGCAAGCTGGCCGTGCACTCGCGCGGAGAGGCCGTTTACGAGGCCACCCAGCTGGGGCTGCTGTGATATGGCGGCTGCTGTGCGGCGTGGTAGCCGCCGGCGTGGCGGCAATGTTGCTGTGGCTGACGACAGACCCGGTGCCCGCGTCGGGCGCGGTAGTGAAGATCGAACGCGCGCTGGTTCTTGAATCGAGTGCGCGCGCGCTGCCATTGTCCGGCGCCGATTGGCAGCCGACGAGCCTGCCGACATCGCGCCGTGCGGCGTCCAACGAGTCCCCTCGCGCCACGTGGTTCCGGATGCAGTTCGACTTGGCGGGGCCGCCCGACTCGTCCTGGGCCGTGATGCTGCCATATCTGTACGGGGGCGGGCAGGTCTGGCTTGGCCGCGAGATGCTGGGCGACGTGCCCGTGTCCTCGGCGAGCGTTCACGTGCGCTGGGAACGCCCGCATCTGCTCGTGGTGCCGCCTCGCCTCTTGCATTCGGGTGCGAACGAGCTGTGGGTGCAAGCCATGCCTGTGGACGGTCAGGCGGTGCTGAACTTCCCTGCGCCACGCGTCGGGCCACTCGCGGATCTGCAGGTCCAGCACGACCGCCGCTACTTCTGGGTGCACACGATGCCCGAGTTGACTGTTGGCGCCTGCTTGGGCGTCGCGGTGTTCGTGCTGCTCATCTGGTGGCGCCTGCCAGAGGAAGTGGTGTACGGCTGGTTCGGCCTCGCGACGACCCTGTGGGGCATCCGCACGCTCACGTTCGTGATGGAGGCCGTGCCGCTCGATCGCTGGCAGTGGTGGCGCCTCGCTTATTTGGCCAGCACGGGCGGCTTCATCGTCGTGATGGCACTGTTCGCCGGTCGACTTGCAGGGCTGCACAGCCGCTGGGTCGAGCGGGGGCTGCTGGCCTACTGGGTGGTCGGGCCGATTTGGTTCCTCCTGATGGGCCTTGACAGCGACGCCCAGATCAACCGGCTGTGGACCGCGGGCCTTATCCCCATCGGAATCGGGACCGTCCTGGTGTCGTTCATCAGCGTCAGGCGCCAACGCACGCTCACGTCGCTGTGGCTGCCCATGGCCCTGGCGGTTGCCACGCTTTCCGGCGTGCACGACTACATGGTCGTGTGGAAGCCGGAGCAACTCGAACGCTACATCCCCGCCTGGGCAGGCGAGCGCTACTTCCTGCTGCACTACGGCGCCGACTTCCTGCTCGCGGCGATGGGCGTGCTGCTGTCCGCGCGGTTCGTGCGCAGCGTGCAGGCCTTGCGCGAGCTCAACGAGTCGCTCGAGTCCCGCATCGCCGGCAGCGAGCGAGAACTGGCCGGCAACTTCAAGCGACTGGCCGAGCTCGAGCGTCAGAACGCGGCCTCCGAGGAGCGCAAGCTCATCATGCGCGAGATCCACGACGGCCTGGGCTCCAAGCTGTTCACGTCGTTGTCGCGGGTCGAGCGCGGTGCGATGGACGCCGCGCAGATGGCGGCGTCGCTGCGCGCGTGCATTTCCGACATGCGGCTGGCGCTAGAGGCCCTCTCGCCCGACGTCGACGACCTGCTCACCGCCTTCGGCGACTTCATGTTCCGCTGGCAGGCGGAGTTGCAGGCGGTTTCCGTGCGCTGCGATTGGTCCATCGACGTCGCCGGCGACACGCTGCGAATGGCGCCCCATGCCACGCTGCAGGTGCTGCGCGTCGCGCAGGAGGGTCTGACCAATGTCGCGAAGCACGCGAACGCGAGCCGCGTCGAACTCTCGCTGTCGGAACGCGATGGCCAGGTCCGCCTGCGCATTGCTGACGATGGCGTCGGCAATTTCGCGGGCACGTCGTCCGGCGGACGCGGCTTGCGCAACATGCTAGAACGGGCGCGGCAGTTGGCGGGCACGCTCACGATCGAACAGGGCGACGTAAGAGGCACGGTCGTCACGCTGAGCCTGCCGCTCGACGCGGCGCCGGACACGCACGCCACCGACCCTCGGCAAACGCCGGGACGCGACGCGCCACAGGCCTGATCCAGGCCAGCGCCGACCGGCGTCCGGTCGCCCCGGGGATACCGCAAACACGCGAGGCCCCCTAAGTCCGTACACGGTATTCCGCGGCGCCGCCGGCGTTCCTACATTGAACGCACGGCAGACGCCCCGCGATCCAAGCCGATCGTCGGTGCAGGTCTGCTGCCCGTGCCCCGCTCATCACTCGAATGAAGGAACGACATGCCTGCAACCACCTTGCTCGACTCCCAGACCCCCTATGTCGACCCCGCCAATCTGTGCGCGGGCCAGGATTCCCCCGTTTCCTTGCAGGGGTACGCCCTCGCCGCGAGGGTGTTTCGTAGTTGCCGACACGTAGGCGTGTCACTGTTGAGCGCCGTGTCGGAGGGTGCAATGTATCGAACAGCTGTTGTTGTCAGGTTTTTTTGGGTGCTATGTCTTGGCGTGGTGCTAAATGGCCTATGCGCGTGGAGCGCCGTGGCCGGTCATCCGGCGAATGAATGCAAGGAATATGCGCAGAATGCCGTCAACCAGTTTCACGCGCTGCATGGCGCGGGTTGTACTGGGATGCCGGGCGACGCGCTGTGGTCCGATAATTACAGTGGCCATTACAACTGGTGCTCCTCGACGAATGGCGACCTCGGGCACGAGTTCAAACGGCGGCGCCTGACGATCGAGCAGTGTCAGCGGCACGCGGACAGCGAGTGCCGCAAGTATGCGGAGAATGCGGTGAACCAGACCCGCGAAGCCGTGCGCAAGAGCTGTCCGAATACGGCGCCGCCACGCTGGGGCGAGAATTTCCAGACGCACTACGACTGGTGCCGGACGGACAAAAATGCTGATTTGGGGCAGGAATTCGAGAAGCGGCGCAAGGCGCTCGAGCACTGCAGCAGTGGCAGTGGCGCCGGCCAGCCTGGTTTTTCCGCCAGCATGGTGTTGCTACCGTCCGGCCAGCATGTCTTGCATGTGAGTGGATCGGGTTTTTCGGCTGGCACGGTGAGAATTTCCTATCTCTGGACGCAGACAGACCCCGGCCCGAGAAACAGCGGGCCGGGCAATTTTGACGTCCCAGTCCGGGGAGGGCAAATCAGCGGTGAAACGGCAGTGAACTGCACACCGGGGCGTATTACCAGTATTAGCCAGGTCGTCGCCACGGAATTGTCCAGTGGCCGACGCGTGACGACGCCGGGCGGCGGAGGGTGTTGAATCTGTGCCTGCCCGCTTGCCAGGCGCGCATGCGTAACCGGCTTTTTATGAGTGCCTTGCAGCGGCGTTGTTGCAGGGATGCGGAACGGGACGAGGAATCCCCTTTCCCCGCGCCCGCACCTCGCGTCGCGCGTGGTGCGGACGGAGTTTGGCCGCCCAGCTGCAAGCGTGCGGTTCAGGACGACCGCACACCAGTCCCGGCCTCGCGGCTTTGGTTGGCCCGCAGCGATCCATAGAACAGCCGCGTTCCCCATTCGCACAACACCCCGTCGGTCGTCTGCGTCCCAATCACTCACGCTCCACGCCCGGAGATCCACGGGCAGGACCTGGCCGCAGTCGAGCCAAAACGCGACCATCGCCAAACTGTTGGTCGACATAGCGCACCACGTCCATGGCAAGCTCGCGGTCGCTTGCATCCTCCGAATTCGCCAGCGCCGTGGCCACGCCGCCCCAGGCTTCGATCGCTCGGGCGACGACAGCCGGGGAGTTGCTCACTTGGCGCCGTGCCCTGCGGACCGTACCGGCCGGCTTCCGGGCGTGCCACAACTCTCGGGGCACCCGCCTGACTCCCCGGGTCGTCGACCGGGTCGCGATGGCGTTGACGCCCCGTTCCTGCAGCAGGCCTGCAAACCGTTCACGCCACCGTTGCAGGTCCGCCTTGCGGGGGTTGAGCCTGAATCCGTCCCAGCGCTCTGCACGCACCGCCAGATGGACGTGCGGAGAGTCCGTGTCCTCGTGCAGCACGAAAATGTACTGGTGCCCCTTGAAGGTGTCTCGGGCAAAGTCGCGGGCGGCGTCCAGGACATGGCGCGGCGGAGTGCCCGCCGGCATCGACAGGACAATGTTGAAGGCTTCGCGCCGGTGCGACTCCTCGGGGATAGTGCTCCCGGCGACCTTCCAGGCGAATTGAAGATCCTTGATGGCCTCGGATCCGCTGTGCCGTTCGCCGTCCTGGTCTTCGACCTCCAAGCTCTGACCACGCCCTCCGACCTCGGGCTTGCCCTGGCGGCTGATGTAGCGCATGTGAGCCGCGATCGGCTTCAGGCCCCGGCCCCCGCCGGTGATCTTGACCACGACCTGGCTCGCCCCAGGACGCACCGCCTGGCGCACGCGCTGGCGGATCTCGGTACCGCTGAGCGCCATCGTCGCGGCGCCGAGAAGGAGGCTACCGCCGCGTTGGGCTTTGCCCTTCTTGGGCATTCCGAAGAAGAGGCGCGTGCCCCATTCGCGCAACATGCCGTCGTTTTGTGATTCGGTCATGGTTACCTTTCGTGGTGGCTCAGCGCGCCGGGCGCTTGAGCAGCGGACGAAGTTGCTCCAGCAGATCGGCCGCAATGGTCACGTGCTTGCGGATCTCAGAGGCCGCCGCTCGAAGCGAGCGTCGATCGTCGGCGAAGGCTGACCCAGCGATCCCTCGTGCCTCACCGGACACGCGCACCCACAGCGCCGCCAGCTGGACATTGGATTGGGCCAGGGCGTCCACAGCCTCGCGCAGGGACACGTCGCCGGACTTTGGCAGCACGACCGCGCCTTCGATCAAGGCGCGTAGCCCGGCCGCGCGGTCGCGCAGGCCGTCGCTTTGTACGCGCTCGTCGAGCTTGGCCACCAGGTCGGCGTCTAGCGCGGCGCGGTAGACCGTCTCGCCGCGTTCGGCGACCGGGGCTTGATCAACCGGCATCTCGGCCACCGCACGCCGCACCAGATCTTTCAGCCAGGTCGACGGGCCCAGACCGGCCGCAGCCGCCGCCGAATCGACCTGCGCCCGCAGATCCCCGAGATCTACGGTCGCGAAGTGGCGCTTGCTCGGCTGCTCGGGCCCGCGCTTGGGTTTGCGCTGGCGGGCAATCGCGGGCGGGTTCGTGGGCAGTTCAGCGGTGTCCATGGTCGATAGTGTGTCACACTTTGCCGGCGCAGCCTATCCGGACCTCTACTAATCCTTCGCGGGTCGGGGCTCAGGTTCTGGTGCGATTGCCTCTCACTCGCCTCCATATCGCCTCCGAGTGGCCCACGGCAGCATCACGGAGGCAGTTCGGCTTCAATTAGGAGGCATCTCGGTTGCGCAAGGAGGCAATGTAGACACACAATGCGTGCACGATGACGGCGAATCGAATGCTTCTCTCCGGGAGACCCTGACTTGAACCCATCCCCGCGCCTGACCCAGTCTTTTGCCGGCCGAGTGCGGGAGCACTTGGCCGAAATCGAGGCGCGCCTGTATGTAGGCGTTCCCCGTGCCGGAGTGCTCGAGGAGTTCAGGCAGCGCGGCATCGACCTGGGTACGCTGCAGAGCTTCCCGTCCGCCCTCTATCGAGCACGTCGGAGCGCGGCCCGGCCGGCTCCGATGACTCAGCCGGTGATACTTGGCGCAAAGGCCCAGCTCATCGGCGAGCACCAGGCGACCGCCGCCCTAACGCCTGCGCCGCCGTTGGAAAAGCCCTCGGACAGCGCTCACGACCTCCGGCCGATCAACGACGTCCTCGGCAGTCCGCCTGACACGGAGGCACTCGCCACGCAAGGGCAAGCGCCCCGCGCCAAGGAGCTCCTCGCGCAGCAGGCGGTCGGGATGCCGTCACCGCCCGAATTCAAGTACGGCGTGCACGACCCCCGACGCATCGACGAGGTCATGCGCCGCACTCCGGACTTGAAGGCGTACGCAAAGCTGGCCAAGCGCACTCGACAGCCGTAGGCGGCCTGCCCCCGCTGATTCTGCCCAGCACCGACCTGGGCGACCTCTCGTTGACTGCGCCCACTGGCGCAGGCACTCGTCTGCGCTCGCCTTGGCTACACCGTAAATTGCTCCATTGAGTCGATCCACACTTGTGCGTGTATTACTCGCCAATCACTCTATATAAACCTTCTGTGACACGTCAGGGTTCTCATTTGAAGTACTATTTACCTTCATAGTCGATCATCATCACTCCTCTTTATGGCAACTGCTCGTGAATCGTTCATCACTCGCCTTGAAGAAGTCGGAGCCGAACAGAATCGATCGAATGCGAAGCGCATGGAAGGGCTGATGCCGGAAATCGATCTGGCGTTGGGACGTGGCATTTCCCGCGCGAAGATCCTTGAAGCGCTTCGCCTCGAAGGGATCGAAGTCACGGCGTCGACGCTCTCGAACTACTTGCGCCGGTATCGAAAGCGCTTGGAGGACGCCGGCCTGCGAAAGCCTGACGCATCCACGGCTCAACCGCCTTCAGATTCAGAGCCTGTCTCACCTGGGTCCGATGTCCCGCCCGAGACCCCGTAGCGCCGCATGGCGTCATCGCCCCAACAGCGTCTGCACGGCGCATGAAAGGTCTCCATGAAAGTCTGCGTCCTGAACTTCAGCGGCAACGTCGGCAAGTCCACGGTGTGTGCTCATCTCTTGCAGCCTCGCCTGAAGGCGCAGGTGTTCAGCGTGGAGAGCCTGAACCTTGATTCGGCAAGCGAAGGGCTGGATGTCCTGCGGCTGCGGGGCAAGCAGTTCTCCGAACTGCATCAACGTCTGCTGAAGCTCGAGCACGCGATCGTCGACGTGGGCTCGTCCAACATCGAAGCCTTCCTGAAACTGATGCAGCACCATGCCGACAGCCAAGAGGAGTTCGACTGGTTCGTGATCCCGGTCGTCAAAGAGGCCAAACAGCAGGGCGACACCATCAACACGGTCGCGGCATTGCGGGCGCTCGACATACCGGCCGAGAAGATCCGCATCTTGATCAACAAGGTCGACACGGACGACGACCTGGAGGCCGACTTCGCGCCGATCTACGGCTTCTGCAAGACGGGCGAAGCGCAGTTGCCCACCGGCGCGGTGATCTATGCCAACGAGATCTTCACGGATCTCAAGGCGCTGCAGATGACGATCGGCGACCTCAACGGCGACCAGACCGACTACCGCCAGCGTCTGCGCGAGGCGACGAGCGAAGCCGAGCAGGATGAGGCAGTGCAGATGATCGCGATGAAGGGTCTGGCCAAGACCTGCAACAAGAACCTCGATGCGGCCTACGTCGCATTGTTTGCGCAATGAACGACCCGCGCTACCGGCGCGAAGTCTGGTTCGTCCAGCTCGCAGGCGAACTCGATGCACTCATGACGCGCGCCGAAGCGCTCGGGCCGCACCTGGAATCCCTAGGTGACAAGGTGAGCGACGGGGTTGAGTTCTACGACAAGCGCATCGCCGAGCTCACCGCAGAAGCGCAGACGAATGCGATGACGTACATAGTCCGTCGCACCAAGGAAACCGCCGAGGCCAGCGTGCGCGACCAAATCGTCTCGATCGAAGCGGCTGTCGGCGCCATGTTCGACGAGAAGCTGGCCCCGCGCCTTGCTCGGTTGACTCAATCAATCGATGCTGCAGCCGACCGGGCCAGTCGCGCCCGAGCACGTGCCTGGCTCATGCATGGCGCGGTAGCAAGCGTCGCGGCGGTGCTGGCGTCGGTCACGGCCGCCCTTACCTTCTTCGTCGTGATGCCACTGCCCGGCAAATGAAATGAAGGGAACTCCAATGACTGATCAGATGCGCCTCGTCGACCGCATGCCGACAGGTATGGTCGTGGTCTGGAGTTCCCTTGTTCGTGCGCTGGCCGTCCTCGACGCGGTAGCACTCGGCGCAATCGTCATCTACTGGATCCGCACGTTGCCCCAGCATGGCGCGCTTCTGGGCGCCGTGGCCACCGCCTGGCTGCTCTATCGGGGCATCAAGCGCGCCTACCGCGCGATCTTCGAGTTCGCCGAATACCGCTGGATGACGCTGTGGCTGGCGCGCTATGCGCTCGTCCTGCTCGCGGCATCGATGCTGGTCCGCGCAGCCTTCTGGCTGCTCGAGAGTGGCCGATCGGTCTAGCACTTCAACATCACCAACGCCCTCAACAGGAGTCCGCATGTCCACCACGCCCACCAAAGAGCAACTCACTGCCGCATTCGAACAGGCCGATGCGATCCTCGCTCTCGAAGGCATGGTCAAGCCTGCTGACTTCGAGCAAGTCCAGCAAGCCGTGATCAATGGCGAACTGACCTTCGACCAGGCGGTGGCGCAAGTCGTTGCCGAGGCCAAAACATTGGCCGCCGCCAAGCCAGCACCCAAAGGCCCGGCGAATTGAATCCGTACTTCGACGCGGCCACGGGCGTCCCGTACAACAAGCTCGGTATCACCGACCGACAGCAGCTCGCAGCGGCCGAGTATCGGCTGACCAATCTGCGCGGCGCGGAGTTGAACGCTTCCCCGCTTGCTGGTCGCTTCGACCTCGACCATCTGCGCGGCATCCACCGCCACCTATTCCAGGACGTGTACGAGTGGGCCGGCCGAGAACGCACCATCAACTTCAGCAAGCGCGACCCGGCCGACCCGCGCTGGAAAAGCGTCTTCGCCGGCCACGAGCTGATCCCGCTGATCGCGGAATCGGTCAGCCGCGACCTGGTCGCCTGGAACTACCTCAAAGACCTGACGCCGCCTGACTTCGTCAACAAGATCACTGTCGCCTACATCAAGCTCAACCACATGCACCCGTTCCCCGAGGGCAACGGCCGGTCAACTCAAGTCTTCATCAGGCAGCTCGCTGAAGGCGCGGGCTACACCATCGACTATAGGAAGGTCGATTCGCAGGACTGGAACACGGCAGCCGCTCGCAGCATGCCGCAGACCCATGTGGACGACCCGACACGCGAGCGCTTGCAAGACCCTCGCCTGATCCGTGCGGTCTTCGAGCGCATCACTGCCCCGACGCGCGAGAAGCAGCTTGAACTGGATGCGCTGGCAAACCAGGCGCCCTCCCCTGCACGGCGCGGACCAGACGTCGATCGATGACGTTCGAACACGCAACAGCCGCGGCGGCGTCCTCCTATCAGGGCGCCAGTGGCCTGCCTCGCCTGCAGCTGGCCAACGGCTCGCTCGAGGCCTTGAAGTGGCTGGCGTTGCTGTTGATGTTCGGCGATCACATCAACAAGTACCTGTTGCTTGACTCGATGCCGGCGCTGTTCGATGCGGGCCGGCTGGTCATGCCGATCTTCGCGGTCGTGCTCGGCTACAACCTGGCGCGACCAGGCACGTTGGCGTCTGGCGTCTACCCACGCGTGCTGACACGACTGACGATAGCGGCCGCACTGTCGAGCGTTCCCTTCATCGCGCTCGGTGGTCTTGGTTGGGGTTGGTGGCCGCTCAATGTGATGGCGGGCCTCGGCCTGGTCGTGGCTGCCTTATGGCTCTTCGACGTGGGCGGATCAGCACGCGTTGCAAGCGGCGCCGCGGTACTGGTTGTTGGCGGCTTCTTCGTCGAGTTCTGGTGGGCGATTCTCGCGATCGCCGTCGCCTCGTGGCTCTATGCCCGACGTCCACGCTGGTCCGCCCTCGGACTGGCGGCCATCGGCTTCGCAGGCCTCTACCTGGTCAATCGCAATGAATGGGCACTCCTCGCGCTGCCGCTGATCGCGTTGACCTCCTGCGCGGATCTGAGAGTGCCGCGACTTCGCTGGGCCTTCTATGCCTTCTACCCGATCCACCTGGCCGGGATCTGGGCAGTGCGTTCGTTGGTGCTGAACTGACAGCCTCGCAGAATCCGCCGCACCCTTCGCAAGGAGCCCGCCATGCAAGCGTTCAGCTTCCACCACGAGGTCCTCGGCGCCGACGATCCGCGCCTGTCTGCAGCTTTGGCCGCCACTCACGGTACGAAGCTGCGTCCACTGTGCATGTGTCAGCCGACTGGCGTGCCGATGTACGTCGCCCGAAGCGGCGATCACTACATCATCAAGCGCATGCCCAACTCGGGCAGTCAGCATCATCTCGAGTGCGATTCGTACGAGCCGCCCGCTGAACTCTCCGGATTGGGCGAGGTATCGGGCTCGGCCATCCAGGAAGACATTGAGTCCGGGCTGACTGCACTGAAGCTCGACTTCAGCCTCTCGAAATCCGGCACCCGTAAGGCGCCCGTGGCAAGCGGCCTCGAGCCCGAGAGCGTCCGAACCGACGGTGCCAAGCTGACCCTGCGCGGCGCCCTGCACTACCTGTGGGACGAAGCGGGCCTGAGCCGCTGGTCGCCGGCGATGGCCGGCAAGCGCTCATGGTTCGTGGTCCGAAAGCATCTCCTGCAAGCCGCCGAGAACAAGACGACCAAGGGCGCCGCACTAGGCTCGCTGCTCTTCATCCCGGAGACGTTCTCGGTCGACCACAAGGACGAGCTGCTCCAACGAAGAACTGCTCGGCTTGCCGCGCTCTCGGCGCCGGCGAACGGCGTGCGCAAGCTCATGGTGCTCGCGGGCGAAGTGAAGCTGATCGAGCCGTCTCGCTATGGCCACAAGGTCGTCATCAAGCATCTGCCGGATCTGCCATTCATGATGGCCGAAGATCTACACAAGCGCATGCTGAAGCGGTTCGGCAATGACCTGGCCCTCTGGGACGCTGACGAGTCCACGCACCTGCTCGCAGTCGCCACGTTCGGCATCGGTTCAACCGGCATCGCGGCGATCGAGGAGCTGGCCTTGGTCCTCACCAGCGCGAACTGGATTCCGGCCGAGCACCTGCACGACCTGCAGCTGATCCAGGCCTTGACGCATGCCGGACGGCGTTTCACCAAGGGCCTGCGCTACAACATGGCCGGCGATCGCCCACTGGCCTCGGCGGTGCTGTCGGACACGGTGCCGCGACCGGTAGCGCTCTACATCGTCCCGCCCAATGCCACGGACGACTACAAGACGGCGCTCGATGCGCTCATCGAAGAGAGCGACCTGGCGCCGTGGATCTGGAGGGCTGGCGAGCAGGCCAACCCTCCGTTGCCGGCCTACACGGGCTACGAGCCCGCCGTGCAATCGAGCCTGCACGCATTGCCGGCCCGTACACCTCACTCTGCGCTCGAACACACGAGCGTCGCACCTTGATCAGGACCAACTTGAACCGAACCCGCATCACTTCACTGGCCACGCTGACCGTCGCGCTCTCTCTCGCATTGACCGGCCCGGACGCCCTCGCCCGCAAGCGTGAGTCGCTCATCGAGAGCGTCGTCAACGCCTACGAGTCGAATCACTCGTTCGAGGTCCCCGCCACCGGAAGCATCGAGGTCGCGTTCAGCCCCTCGGAGGGAAGCGAGGCGCTGGTCATCAAGGTCGTCGACTCGGCGCGCACGGAACTGCGCGTCCTCGCCTACAGCTTCACCAGCGCACCGGTGACAGCTGCATTGCTGCGCGCGAAGGAGCGCGGCGTCGACGTGCGCCTGGTGGCCGACGAGAAGAACAACGTCAGCGAGGATCGGAGCGGGAAGGCGCGCGCGGCATTGTCCGCACTCGTCAATGCCGGCGTCGACGTTCGCACGATCAGCGTCTACCCGATCCAACACGACAAGGTCATGGTGGCCGATCGCGAGACCGTCGAACTCGGCAGCTTCAACTTCTCCGACGCCGCCGCCAAGCGCAACAGCGAGAACGTGCTCGTCAACTGGCGCAACCCAAAGCTGGCTGCTGTCTATTTGGGTCACTTCGACAGGAACTACCGGCAGGCAAAGGCATTTCAGTTGCAGTACTGACGCACCGTCATCCAAGCGGTTTCTGCGGCGGCTTCGCCCGCTGGATGAGTGCGGGTGGGGCCGACAACGGTCGGGCCGAGCGTAGCGCAAGGTGCTGCCGCATGAAATGCGGCAGGGCCAGCGCCCTGCCCGACCATGTCGTTTAACGCTGGCTGGCAGGCACGATCACGTAGCCATCGAGTCGGTCAGTAGCGGCAAGCTGAAACTGTTCCTCGATGTCAATGCCGAGGTACTTTCTGCCGAGCAGCTTGGCAGCCACCAGCGACGATCCCGAACCGCTGAACGGATCGAGCACCACACCGCCCTTGCGCGAGAAGGCCTCGATCAGCGGGATCAGCACCGACAGCGGCTTTTGCGTCGGGTGAATCTTGTTGCCGCTGTAGGTCCAGTCGATCACGTCGCCGATCGGCAGGGCCGGCGTGCGCGGCCGACCCTTCGCGAGCAGATAGGCACTCTCGTGCTGATAGCGCACGAAACGCTCGGACGACGTGTACCTCTTGGGGAACGTGAAATGTCCAACCGGCCGAAACCCTGCTCCTGTCCAGGCGGCAAAGAACTTGTCCACCTTGGACCACCCGTAAAAGCTCACGCAGAACGCATGGTCTTCGAGCACGCGGAACATTTCGGCGAACGCCGGCGCCAACCAGTCGCCGTTGTTGTTGTCGCCCGGCACCGTGCGTCCGCTGCGGTCACGGTAGTTCACCAGGTACGGCGGGTCCGTCAGGATGAGATTGATGCTGCGCTCCGGAAAGCTTTGCATCACCTCGATGCAGTTGCCGCGAATCACCCGTTGGCCCTTGTTTGCTTTGGTCGTCATGGAAGTCCTTTCGAGATTGATGAACGAGAGGACCCCAGCGCCCTGGCTTTTGCAGATCCTCTCGCTCGGACTTCCCTCGCTCCGCCCGGGGGCGGCGGGGGTGGGCGATGGCCCTTCCCTCACGGGGAGGGTTGGGTGGGGTGGTCTTTTCAGCGGCCGACGCAGTGAGCCAGCTGCACCTGGCCCACCGCGTCAATCCCCCCCAAGTCCCCCCTCACACTTGCAGGGGGCGCTTGGGGGGGTGCGGTGGGACACCACTGGCGACAGACGCCTCCGGGGTTCGACGTGCGGAGCGCTGCGCGCGCAGCTCGTCGATGGCTCCTTGGGCCCGCGGCTCTGCGGCCGGCGTGACAGCTTGCCTGGCGCGACGGTCGAGCGGCACCAAGCTCGATCGCATTTGCCTTCGGCGCAGCCGCGGTCCGACCTTCCTTTCATCCAGGCTTCCTAAGACCCCGCCTCAGGAGCAGCCCTCACTTCTCAGGTCCCAGCGTTCGCTACAGCGACGGGCGCCGCCATCGTGCCTCTACACGCACCCGTGCCGCATGCACATGGGTACTCGGCCGGGTCGTCACCGTCGATGACGAGCGCGTAGTCGAGAAACAGCTCGTCGCCGGCTCGAATGCGACGGGTGGCACGGACGATCAGCTCGAGTTCGTCGTTGTCCGCGCGGCGCTCGACCGCCTCCACGTTGGGGGCGCACGCGTGGTTGATGTGCCTGGTGGCATTGCCGCCCTGCGCACCATCGATGACCGACCCGTCTGACAACCCGAACAGATAGGTGAGCTGGTCATCCCAGCCTGCGTGGTGCTCGTCAGGTCCATAGCGCCGACCCGTGTACTGCCCGATCGTGTCGCCGGCCCGGAAGTCTCGAAGGGCAAAGACGCCGTGTCCGTGGATCTCGCTGCGGCGAACCTCGACGCCTTCGAGTGGCGCTGCGACGCCTGTGCCGTTGGATATTTTCATGGGGGAAGATTGTCGCTGGACGCCGCGACGGCGAGGCCAATGTAGCGAGTAGGCCAAGACAGGCGTGCAGCGCTGCCGCGCGAATGCGCACCCGGCGAAAGCCATCGACCAGCAGCAGCTTCCGCTTTCAACGGGTCACCGGCGCCATAGACTGTCGGTCATGACACTGCCCATCCGTGACGCCGTTCTGTCGAGTCCAGACTATCCGTTCGTGCCAATCGATGCGCGGATCAAGCTCGATCAGAATGAATCGGCAGAAGACTTCCCCGCGCCCCTGAAGGCACTTGTGTTGGAGCGGCTGGCGCAAGCGCACTGGCACCGCTACACCGACCTCAATGCCGAGGCCATCAGTGCGGCGATAGCCCGACATGAGGACTGGTCGCCTGCAGGCGTTGTCGTGACCACGGGCAGCAACGTCCTGATTGCCCTGCTGATCCAACTGGCGGCGCTGGATCGTCGAGTCGTCACAGTCACGCCGAATTTCGCGCTGTACGGCCTGGACGCAAGACTTCTTGGCGCATCGCTGACCGAGGTGCCGTTGCGCCCTGACTTTTCCATGGACGTGTCTGCCCTGGTCGAAGCGATCAAAGGTGAGCCAATGAGCGGTGCTCATGGTGGAGGCGTCGTCTACCTTCCACAGCCTCACGCACCGACCGGGTCAATCGCCGCGATTGCTGATTTGGAGAAGCTCTCAACGGCGTCGAGTCAGTGGCTCATGGTCATCGACGAGGCCTACCATCAGTTCGCAGGAACGGATGCGAAGGCTCTGGCGCGAGGCCTTCCGCACGTCGTGCTTCTGAGAACCTTCTCGAAGGCATGGGGATTGGCCGGCGCACGACTTGGCTATGCGCTCGCATCGGATGACGTTGCGCGACAGCTGCGCAAGTTGGCGCCACCGTTCGCCGTCTCGGTGATGCAAACGATCGCGGCACAGGTGGCGTTGGAAAACCCCGGCTACATGAAAGACAGGGTCGAGCGAACGATTCAGGAACGCGAGCGCGTCAGGCTCGCGTTGAAGCGGCATCCGTCTTGGGAAGTCTTCCCGTCCTCCGCCAACTTCCTGCTCATTCGCACGCCGGACGCCTCGCGCGCCCATGCCGAACTGCTCAGCGCCGGAGTATTGGTCCGCCGACAGGATGCCTATGCTGGTCTTGAAGGGTGCATCAGGGTGACGGTCGGCTCTCGCGAAGAGAACGACGCGTTCCTGCGGGCCGCAGGCCTGTAGAAGCATCATCTCTGACGCCCCGCGATAGCGCGCCACCACGCGTGGACGGCGGTCACTGTACCTGTGCAGGCCGCTGCCGCTCAGCGATTGCTGTGTCCGGCTGGGCCGGCCAGCGTGAGCGCAGCCGTCGTGACAGGTTGGCGCACCTTAGCGAAGCTGCTCCGGTTCATCAGTCAACGGCACCGGGCCTGTCTGCCTCCAGCAGTGGAGCATGGGTTGGGAAGCGTTGTGTCGGCGACGCTAGCAAGGTTCAGGGACACCGCTAGCAAGGTTTGCGCACCTCAACAAAAGGTGCTCAACAGATGTCCGCAAGGAACTCTGAAGCAGGGTCGACGCCCGTCACCAGCAGTCGGTCCCTTGCGCGTGTGCAGGCCACGTACAGCAGGTGCCGCTCGGTGTCGAAGACCTCTCTCAGATCGGCCTCGTCAGCTGCGGCATTGAGTCGGCTTCGGAGCGGCAAGACATCCTCGTCACAGGCCATCACAACGACCGCGCGAAACTCCAGCCCTTTGGCAAGGTGCATCGTGCCAATCGCCACTTCGTTCGGATCGGTGTCCACCAGTGCGTCCAGTTCGTGGTGTGGCAGGCCAGCCGATGCAGCCGCCGCTAGAGCCCGAGGCACCTCGTCCGCCGACCGAACGAAGATCCCGATCTCGCCTGGTTGGATGCCCGATCCAGCGCACTGGGTCAGCCACTGCGCCACGGCTTGGCATTCCTCACTCTCGCTGGAGTACATCTTGACGCTGGGTACGGGCCCATTGAAGACCGAAATCGTGCCGCGCCGCACTTCGCTATTGCCGTCAACGTCGCTGACCTCCGGCCCTAACAACCGATCGGCAGTGCTGCGAATCTGGTGCGAGGTGCGGTAGTTCACTTGCAAAGTGCGAGCGCGACCGCGCAGGTCGACACCTAGGGACTTCCAAGAGAACGGCGCTTGAAAGATGCGTTGCCCCAGGTCGCCGGCAAAGAACAGGCCGTTTGGCCTGTTGCCGCCGAGTGCTGCCAAGAAGCGCAGTTGCTGCACGCCGGTGTCTTGGGCCTCGTCAACAACAATTTGCTCGAACGGTGACTTCGCAGTGCCTGCGTAGTGCACGGCCAACCGCGAGAACATGCCGGCTGGCGTCACCCGATTCTCTTGCCGCAGGCGCTGGAGCACACGTTCGAAAACCGACCATGCGGAGGTCCGCTGCGCCTCGCTCAGTCTGGTCTTGCGGCCCAGGCGCTTGAAGTCACGGTACTGCTCCCAGCCGCTCAGCTGCCAGGCGTCAACAACGTCTGCCCACTCACCCCAGAGGAAGGGCTCGCCGAGTTTTGCCACCGGTGACGTGGCCTGACCGGCCTGGACCTCCTTCGCCGCAGCGGCAAGGGCTGCACGCACCCAGTCGGCGACGGCGATAGAAGGCTTGCCGAACGCGAAGCGGTAAAGGCGCTCGCCCAACTCATCAAGGGACACCACGTCGATCCGCTCGCCCAGCATGGGCGTATTGCCGATCAGCCGTCGAAGCCGTGCGTGCAACGCATGGGCCAGCGTCGGCGAGAAGGTCGTGAGCAGCACTCGCGAATCGGCGTGCTGACGGGCGAGGAAGGCTGCTCTGTGCACCGCAACGATGGTCTTGCCCGTGCCCGCAGACCCGGACACGCGAGCAGGCCCACCCTGTTCGCGCTCGACCCACTGTCGCTGCGCCGGGTGCAAGAACACCGTCCACCGATCCCAGGGCGCATCCATCGCGCGTGCCAGCGCGTCGGCGTCTTCCATTGTGCGGAAGCGGCGCTGTGCGTCAGGATGGTCGAAGGGGTCGCCGCTCGCCGGCGGCGGCGCGGCGCGTTGTGGCTTGCCTCCTGTTGCCAACTCCAGAAGCGCTTCGGCGGCCTCTGCGGGTAGATGCGAAGCCAGCTCAAGCAGGCTGTCTTCATCGGCATCCCGTACGGCGGCCAGCCACTCCTGCGGCACGCCCCAACCTAGCAGTTCGCCTTCTGCCAGCCCATCAAACAACCGTGGTTTCGGCGCCGCAGTTGTCGGCAATGGAGCTGGTACGGCCGATACCGCAGTGCCGCGCACCACGATGTCGGCCACCGTCTCCCGCAGTTCGACCAGTTGCGCGGCGCCCGTAGCGGGGTGCGTTTCCAGGCGCCTCCGCCCGGCCCATTGGTAGGCCTCGTCGTGATGGTCCACGTAGCACAGCAGTAGGCTCGCCGCCGTCCTGTGGACGATGATGCGGATGTCGCGGCTGACCCGCACCGACCAGAAGTTCTTGTCGCGCGCCTTGTCCAGCTTGTGGAAGCTGAGGCCCGGGCTTGCAGGATCGACCTGCATGTCGAAAGCGGTTGTCTTGACCGCCTTCTGCTCATCCGCGGTCAGGCGCGCTAGGCTCGATGTGAATGTGTCGGCGATGCGGAACAGCATGGAAAGACTCTTGGCTCAGACAGTGAACGGCACGGTTGATCCGAACAGCAGCGCGGATGCACCCTCTAGGACATCGCCAAGGCTGACAAATGCCAGTGCCGCGATAAGCAATGGCTCATCGAGTACGTCGCCACTTACCTGCTGACGGATCGCCTCAATCCGCGATTCAATCGATGGATGCGATTCGGACTCAGTCCAGGCGCCATGTGACAGCAAGGCGAGAGCAAAGGCCGCAAAGTAGATGCCCGTGGCTCGCTTCCGCTTGACGAGCGACCTGTCTTCACCCGACCGATTTGCATAGTCCGTAACTCCATTCATCACAAAGCTCGTGGCGTAGGCATCGCAGCGCAGCTCTTCTGCATGCTTTGCCTCCATGTCACCGTCTGTCGACGAATCGCCGTCTTGTTGACAGATGCAATGTTTGATCTCGTGCAGCATCGCCCAACCGGAGACGAGCATGGCCAGCTCCGCCGGCGCGCGAAGCTGTGGGTATTGGGGATCCGGGAAATTTCCAGGCGCAGGAAGATCGCCCAGTGAAATGCTTTCCGGGTCTGAGGCATCTCGGACGGCAAAGGCAAGGTCAACAAGCTCTTTCAAGCGCCGAGTGTCTCGCATCCTTCCTCCAAGAGTTGCCGCTGACGCACAGGCATACGCCTCCCATGCCGCGAACGCGCTTATCCACATGATGCGCAATGCTCGATGGTTGAATCGAACATGCCGATAGAGACCGCCCTCCATCTCGACTCGATCCCCGTCGGCCAAGAGGCTGAACTGAAGCTGGTAATCCACCCACAACTTTTCCAGCTCATCCGCATGCTCTGGAGCAACACCCAGGAACAGCTGCCTTACTGCCTCTTGAATGTGGTGATCGCTGCGAGCGTCTGACATCTCTGAAGTTCTCCCAGGTCAAACCTTGAACACTTTCATCACCTCGTCCCCAAGGTGATTGATAACCTTCACCGCAATCCGGCCTGACTTCGGCTTTGCGAACGGCCGCGACGTGTCGCCGTACAGCGTGGCCCAGGCCTCCTCGTCGATCTCGGCTTTCAACGTGGTCTTGAGCGACTTGTACGGGTCGCTGGCGCCCAGGAAGTAGGCGTGGCGGACGAAGAAGCTCTCCTCGTTGTAGTCGGTGTCCACGAACCAGCAGGCGATGTCGTCCGGCCCGCTCGAATCCACCTTCCCTTCGTTCGGCCTGAACACATCTACACCGCGCAGTTCCACGAACCACCGGCCGGCGGCAATGCCCGGCGCGTACTCGACAAATCGCTTCGCTCGCTTCTTTTCTTCGAGCAGGCGCTGCAGGTGTTGCTTGTGGTCGTCATCCTTTGATCCCTTGAGCGGGGCTTCCAAGGCGTTGATTGCGTCGATGCGGCGCTCTCGCCGGGCAACCTCTTGCTTCAAGGCATCGCTAGCGCCTTCGTACACACCCAGATCGGGCTCGCCAAAGATGACGAACAAGTTGCCCTTGCCTGTGTTCTTCAGGTCCTCGGCCATGTGCAGGTCAGCATTCATGCGCGCCTTCAATACCGGCAGCGCGCCCAACTTGTTGAATTCGGTGGTGTGCGCCTCGTAGTTGAAGGCACAGGCGATTAGTACGTCGAAGCCGGCGTCGGCCGCCTCGCGCGCCGCAGTTACCAGGTCGACGCGGGTGACGGTGCCGAACTCGGGGCCGATAAAGATGGCGGCGCGACGCGGCTTGCCCGTCTCCGGGTCACCTTCAAGGTAGCGCCCCTCCGCACACACGAGTTCGCCCGGCCACGGCGCCAGGGACGTGAAACTAATGCGACCCTCCTTGCGTGCCTGCTGTACGCCAGCGGTCTTGAGGTTGTCCAGGATCATCTGCGCGAAGGTAGGCTTGGCGTTGAAGGTCGCCTCACGCTCCTGAGTCTGCAGTGGGTCGATCAATTCGTCGTTTTCATCCACGCCCAGCACTCGGTGCGGCGACAGGCTTTCCACAGTGAATGGGCCGGCCACACGCACGCGCTTCTTGTCGTCGAAGGGCTTGTCGTAAAGGTACTCGAACTCGGCTTTGGCGGCGATGCTGGCGTCGATCGCCTTCTGCCGTGCGATCCGTGCTTGCCACCAGTCGGCATGCAGCTTCCTTGCGGTGTCAGACCACTTGGCTTCAGCCTCGCGCGGGACCTCCCACTCGGCCCAGTTCTTCTTTAGTGCCGCGTTGATCCGTTCGCGCAACGGCTCCAGCCTCTTCTGGAAGTCGTCCCAGATCACATCGATTTCGGCGTTTCGGACGATGGAGCTGAGCTGGACATGTGGAACTCGGCCATAGACAAACCCTCGCCGAACGCTGCCATGCACGGCCATAGTAGATGGCGCAATGCGTGCTATCTCAGCTTCCTTCAATTGGCCTTCGCGCGAGTCGGCTAGCAAGTAGTAAGGGTAGCGAGAGCCCATGATGCGCGCGCGAGCTAGCGCCAGCGCGACCCGAGATGTGTCGATCGTGATCCAGCGACGCGCCCATTGCTCTGCAACAGTTGCTGTGGATCCGGAACCACAGGTCGGATCGAGCACGAGATCGCCTGGATCCGTGGTCATCAAAATGCACCGCTCTATCGCCGACAGCGCCGTTTGGACCACGTATGTCTTCGCGCCACCGAACTGGTTCTGCCCTAGCGTATCCGTCCACATATCCGTCAGCTCGACGGCGGGATAGTCGTCCAAGAAACGTACGTAGCCGAGATTGTCTTTTGAGCTAGCCTCGACCCGGTTTGCTGCCAGTAGCCTAGAGAAGCCCTGCTCGTTCGTTTTCCAGCGAACGGTCAACTTCGGTCTTATGTCTAGCCCTTGATGGCGGACGGCAAACCATGAAGCGGCCCCCTCTCCCTTCTCGCGCCCCACACTTTGACTGGTGAGGTTGTCGCGGAAGTAGATTCTCGATCCCTCTGGCAGCAAGCTGGGATCTTCGATCTCTTCCTTGGACAACGAGCGGCGCGAAAGATCTGGAAGCTGAACACTCTTGTAGCCCGTCCCACCTTTTTGCCCGGGCGCTTTGCGACGCAATGCTTTGCGGTATTTCAAAAGCTCCTTGTTCCGCCCGTACCAAAGCAAGTAGTCGAAGGTTGGGCCGAGGTAGTCGCCAGTCGAACTTGAGGTCTTTGCGAAGACGATGGTGTCAATTGCATTGACGCTACCAAACACTTCATCTAGGACCGCACGCACACGGTGGACGTTCTCAGCCCCAATCTGAACGAATATTGATCCGCTGTCCGTGAGCAAGTCGCGCGAGACCAAAAGCCGATCTCGCAAGTAAGTCAGGTACGAGTGAACGCCGTCGCGCCATGTATCCCGGAAGGCCTTGACCTGTTCCGGCTCGCGCGTAATGTGCTTGGCGTTGCCGTCTGACACGTCGCGGCTCGTCGTGCTCCACTGAAAGTTCGAGTTGAACGTAATGCCGTAGGGGGGATCGAAATAGATGCACTGCACTTTGCCACGCAGCCCTTCGCGTTCGGCCAGCGAGGCCATCACCTGCAGTGAATCGCCTAGGATCATGCGGTTTGACCAGTTCTGATCGTGCGCATAGAACTCGGTCTTGTCGGCGTCGTGCGGCACGCCGTTAAAGTCGGCGAACAGGTCGGGCGTCAATTCGCCATCGGCATGCTGGCGCTCCTTGGTTTCACGCTGCAGGTCGTCGATTAACGCCTTGGCATGCACCTTTTCCTGGATGTACAGTGGCGGTGCGTGCACCACCAGGTCGCTCCAGTCTTGCCGGTCCTTGCCGCGCCACACCAGTTGCGGATCCAGGTCGGGGTTGCGGGCCTGTTTTTCCTCGGCCAGTGTCTGCCCAATGTTGCGCGGGTACTTCACCTCCACCGGCGCGAGCTTCTGCTTCTCTAGCACCGACTGATATTCGGCGGTGGGAATGTTCTTGCGCTTGGCTTCGTAGTGCTTGATCGATACGACCGTCTTGCCGTCGCTTGCACCAGTGTTCTTCTTCGTTGCCATCAATGCTCCCTCAGGCTTTCGGCGCGTTCACGAACATGTTGCAGCCGACGTGAGCCACTTCCAGAACCTCGCCGCATGCGTGGAGGTGGTCCGTTTGAAACGACCACTTCAGCGCGAGATCGCTCGCGGGCTTCTGCTGTTGGTGCGGCAATTCTTCGTCCATGCGCTCGCGCAACTTCTTGAACAGGCCGGCGATGTCAGCCGTCCTCACGTAGGAGATCACTAGACCCCTCGTTTCACGGCCTGTGGTGTATTTGCTCAGAAGTTGCTCCACCCCCTTGAGGTGCCAGCCAGTGCCATCCCATACCTTCGCCTCCCCCAGCTTCTTTCGCATCGGCATACAGTGGTCGGCGACGATCGTGATGTCCACATGGCCGTTGGAGTTGGCTTCCTGCATGACTGAGAAACCCGGGATACTCAATGCCTGTGCGAGCACTGCGGTCAGCCCCTCCTCCTTCAACTGGGCGTAGTTTTTGGAGTTGGCCTCGAGTCCGTTCAAGGCGCGCTCAAGGATTGGCAGAAAGGCAGACTCGAACTCGTCCAATGAGTTGGCAGTCAGCAGGGACACATACTCAGGTGCCTTCTGTTGAATCCTCTCCATCAGGGCCAGGAACGATTCGTTTTTGTTCATGTGCTTGCCTTCACCGGGACCACCTCCCAGGACACTTTGATGCCAGAGGCCCACGCGCGCCAGCCATCGTGACTCAGCGGCCTTTCGGACAATCGCTGCCGCAACTGCCTAAACACCTCCTCGCGCGACAAGGATGCATGACCGTCTCCGGTCTCGAATTTCAGCGCCAGAAGCCCCGGTTCATCGCCTGTGAGCATCGAGAAAACCGAGAACGCCTCGTCCGCAGTACGCCCGCTGGTGACGGCGATGGCATCCAGGTCGGGCAGCGTCAGGCGGCGCGACTTGCGTCCGCCGACTAGCGTCCAGAGTGCCTCAACAATTTGGGCGACCCAGGGCTGCGCTCGGACGGACGCTGATAAGCGCTCCAGTGACCGATTCATGGGCACTGTCCAAGGCGTAAATGAGGCGCCTCTGGCGCACTCAATCATTTCCGCGAAAGTTGCTTCGACGACCTCTCCGAAGTCCTTCTCCATGGCGTAGACATCGGTGAATTCGGCAAACGCCCAGCGGCCGTACTGGCCCAGTCGGTTGACGCCCGGGACCCAGTATGTCTGCATGGTGTTTTTCTTCTCCTTGGCATCTTCGCCGCGGTAGCCCTTGATCTCGACGATCAGGTTCAGCAGGTCCTGCGCGCCATGCCCGTCGTCCACATGGACGATGAAATCGGGCCGGTACGCGCGCGTCTGGGCCTGGTAGCGGTAAGGCACCTCCAGCCCCAAGTTGTGGTTCTTCACGTAGGCGCGCACCCGGGGGTGGCGTTCGGCCACGCGGCAGAACTCGGCTTCCCAGTCGCTATCCAGCACGACCCAGTTCACGTGGCATCGGTCCGCCGCCGTTTCCCAGCGCGTGGTGCGTGTGGTGGTGAACGACAGGTGTCGCGTGCTGCCCACCGGGTTGTACGGGTCCAGCACCGCCTGCACTGGCCGGGCATTGGCCAACTCCGCACGCACGATGCCGGCAGTGATGCGCTCGCAGGCCAGGTCGGCCAGGGACTTGTACATCAGCTGGGCCGGGTAGGTGCCGCCCTTGCAGACCAGATGACCCTCCTCCAACCATTGCTTGACAGCGCGTTTGAGCTGACCGAACAGGTGCAGCTTGGGCGCTTCGCCGGGCTCTCGCCACTTGTTCATCACAAGGTACGAGGTCAGCTCGTAGATTACCTGCGACTGGCGCACGTCGGCCGTATGTGCCAGCGTCAGGTTCACCTGCTCGCCTATGATGCCGCTCTGCAGTGTCTGCGTGGCTCCCACCAGGTCGGGCGTAAGGACGAGGGTGGAGTCTTCGTCAAAGGTGGCGCTCAGGCGATCTTCCGGCAACTCGACGCGGTAGCCCTGCACCCGCGGGAATCGGATCTCCAGTGCGTCACGCTCTGGGCGCACGGCGTGGACGCGCACGGTCTCGCGCGGCTTCTGCGGCGGAGCGATCACCGGCTCTGCATTGAAATCGAACGGGATGCCCAGCACGTCGGCGTACTCGACGTTGAAAAGCCCCTCGCTGTTCAGCTCGTAGCTCTGCCGGCGCAGCGCGCGGCCGATCACCTGCTCGCATAACAACTGGGTGCCGAAGGCGCGTACACCCAGCACATGGGTCACTGTGTTGGTGTCCCAGCCTTCGGTGAGCATGCTCACCGACACGACGCAGCGGATCGATTCGCCCAGGCGGCCGGTCTTGCCGACGGTGTTCATCACCTCGCGCAGCAGTTCCTGGTCGCTGATGTTCTCGGCGGCCAGAGGGTTGCCGCTGCGCTCAACCATCTCGCGCTTGAAGCGCTCGATCTCGGGGCCGGCCACAGCGCGGAAGTTGTCATCCAGCGCCTCGCCGGATTCGAGCTGCTCGCTGTCGATCAGTAGGGTGCGCGGGCGGGCCAGCCAGTTGCCGTGCTCGTCGTGGTTTCGGAACAGCTCCAGCCGGCCGTACTCCAGCTTGCTGGTGCCATCGTCGCTGGCGCGGTCAAAGCCCGAGACATAGTCGTACACCAGTTTCGAGGTGGCGGTGTTGTTGCAGACGACGATGAAGCACGGTGGTACGGCAATACCGGCCTGCTTCCAGAGTTCATACGTTTGCTTGTAGTGGCCGTACAGCGCTTCCAGCGCGGTCAGCAACGGCGTGGGCAGCTTCAGCGGATCCAGCCCGGTGGCCTTTCCGCGGCCCTTTTTGGGCATGTCCTTGCCGATGTGCTCCCAGAGGTTGCGGTAGAGCGGCATCTCGGTGCCGGGGATGTTGTCGGCGATGGGCACGCGCGGCAGCTTCACGATGCCGCATTCGATGGCGTCCATCAGCGAGAAGTCAGACATCGTCCACGGGAACAGCGTGCCTTCCACGTAGCCTGAGCCGCGCAGAAAAAAGGGCGTGGCCGACAGGTCCATCACGCGCGAGATGCCGATTTTTCGCGCCGCTGCCTCCAGGCCACTGATCCACAAGCGCGCGGCTTCGTTGTTGGCTTCAGCTTCCTGCTTATCTTCAGCGCTCAAGGCCTCGTCGGGCGCCGTGGGCTTCTCGCGGTAGCAGTGGTGAGCCTCGTCGTTGATAGCCATCACGTGCTGCAGGCCCATCAGCTCTGGACACACGCGCTGCAGCATCTGGCCTTCGGTTTCGAGCGTCTGCGGCAAATCGCCCGTGCGACCTTTCAGCAGCTGACGGCCACCCTTGGAAAGCTCCATGCGCTCCCGCAGCTTGAAGGCGTGATAGTTGGTAATGACGATCTTGGCGCGGCCCAGGTCTTCCAGCATGTCAGCCGGCACCAGCTCACGGCTGCGGTAGTAGCTATAGGGATCGCTGGGTAGAAGTACCTGCAGCCGGTCCTTGATCGTGATGCCCGGGGTCACGATGAGGAAGCCGCGTGTGAACTTGCGGCTGGTGGGTCTGCGCACGGCATTGACGGTCTGCCAGGCGATGAGCATCGCCATCACCGTCGTCTTCCCCGCGCCGGTGGCTAGCTTTAGAGCGAGGCGCGTCAGGCCTGGGTTCGCCTCATTGCTGGCATTGCTCAGGTGTTCTAGAAACTGCTCGGCGCGCTTACCAAGCTGCGGCGCGACCTCGGTGAGCCAGACGGCCGTTTCGACTGCCTCCACCTGGCAGAAAAACGGCCGAACGTCACTGAAGGCGTGGTGCCGCCAGTGTTGCAGCAGGCGAGCCGTCTCGGGGGTCACTCCCCAGGTGTTGGGGTCGGGCAGAGTGCGCCACTTGTCGACCTCGGCGCGCACGCCGTTGATGATGCCCGCATGGCTGTACTGCTGCTGCGCGCTGCTGTGCTCGTCGAATTCCAGCCCTTGCTGCTGGGCAGCAGCGCCCCTGTGCTTCTTGGGCTTTGGGATCGGGGTGACGAAGTCAGCGCGGCGCCGCGACTCGGCGACCTTCTGCGTCGGCTGGCCTGCGGCATCCAGCTCCCAGTGGCGCGCTGGGTACTCGTATGGGGAGTTGAGGATGGGGTGGTCGAAGAAGGCGGTGCTCATGCGCTTCTAGCGTCGTTGTGCGTTGGCACCGACGAACAAATCCGCATTGCACTTACCCCTCGATGATTGGACTATGCCTCTCCCGTATTGTGGAGCACGCGCACCTGCAAGTGGGTCAGCCACAGACCGGAACTTCGTGGTCCGCATCAAGTGGTCCCCGGGGCCGCCGGTCAAAGCAACGAGGGGCGGCGACGTGGTGCCAAGACTACGCTTCTGTCGTGTCCGCTTTTGCTGACTGCAGTCCGCGTAGGTCGACTACGGCGTGAGGTCAGCGATCACGCCGGGCCGCCCTTCTTCCGGCGCGCTGGCACAGCTGCCACCGGCACAACCTCCTCCGCCGCTGGCGCGTTCAAGGCATAGAGCTCATGCAGTTTGGCCGCCAGCATCTGCTTGTCAGGCAGCTGGGTCTGGTACTGCGCCACCAACGCCGGCGACAGGGTGCGGCTCAGCGCGTACTCCACCACCTCGCTGTCCTTCGACGCGCACAGCAGCACGCCGATGGCCGGGTTCTCGTGCGGCTTGCGCACGTCGCGGTCCAGCGCTTCGAGGTAGAAGTTCAGCTTGCCCAGGTGCTCGGGCTCGAACCGAGCCACCTTCAGTTCGATGGCGACCAGGCAGTTCAGGCCCCGGTGGAAGAACAGCAGGTCGAGCGCAAAATCGCGGCCACCCACCTGCACCGGGAACTCCGAGCCGACGAAACAGAAGTCGCGGCCCAGTTCGATGAGAAAGGCGCGGAGCTGGCCCAGCAGGCCGCTGTGCAGATCGGCCTCGGTATGGTCGGTTGGCAGATTCAGGAACTCGACCGAATAGGCGTCCTTGAAGACGCCCGCGGCGGCGCCGCCATGCATTTGTGTCAGCGCTGCCGACACTTTTGTCGGACTCAGCACCGCGCGTTCGAAGGTGCCCAGGCTGTACTGACGCTCCAGCTCGCGGCTTTTCCACTTCTCCTGCACGGCCATGCGCAGATAGAACTCTCGCTCTTCGGGGCGCTTGGACTGGGTCAGGATGATCAAGTTGTGCGTCCACGGCAGTTGTGTCAGCAGCGCTGTCACTTTCTTGTCGGCGCTGTAGGCCTCGTAAAACTGCCGCATCCGGAATAGGTTTCTGCGGGTGAAGCCGCGCTGCCCGGGCATCTTGCGAGCCAGGTGCTGCGCCAAGCGGTCCACCACGCCTTCGCCCCAGACAGCGGCAGCCAGCTTGGCGCTGATGTACTGGCCGATGCGCCAGTACAAACCGACCAGTTCGCTATCGACCGCCTGGTAGGCCCGCTGGCGGGCCTGCTCGATGAGGCCGACCACCTCGGCGAACGCCGTCTCGACGGGCTCCGCGGCGTCCGGTTGGACGACGACCTGGCCCGAGGATGACTTTGCTCTTGATGGGGCCTTGCGGGTGCTCACGCCGGTGTCCCTCCTACAAGCAAGCCATCCAGCAGTCCCTCATCGTCGGCGATGCCCCAGATGAAGGAGACGATCTTGTTGTGCGTCGCTTGGTCCACTACTCGTGTTCTTTCTTGTGTCTGGTCGAATACTACCGACGCATTCGAGCGCTCAGTCTTCGCGTGTCATCACAAAGACACTCGCGATCGAGGCCGCCCAACTTGGCCGCGATCGACATGATTACGGGCCTTCTTCGCTCGTTGAGAGCCTATCCACCAACGCGCTGGGGAGCGGACTCCGAAAACGCCTGCTCCATCGCTCGCTGCCTTCGCTCGATCTGCGCACGGTAGTACCTTGCCGTGGTGCGCGGATCGCTCTGCCCCAAATTCTCCTGCAGCACGTCGGGCGGCACATCTCGTTCGGCCGCGCGTGTCGCATGCGTATGCCGCAGCCAGTGCGCGGACGCGACCTCCGCGCGCCGCCGTTCCGCTGCCGGCAAAGCCTTCACCGCCTTGCGCACAAACCTCGTGAACGTCTGATGCAGCGCGCTGTAGGTGATCGGCAACTCGGCATGCTCCAGCGACGCCAGCAAGGGCGTGGCAGGCGGCGCAGTGTCGACCGCCAGGCCTCGCTTCACCAGGTATGCGTGCGTGGCCCGCAGCGCCTGCGAGGGCACCGGCACCGTCCGGTTGCGGCGACCCTTGCCATGCACCCGCAGCACCCAGCCCGCTGACATCTTCTGCAGGTGGCCGACCTCGGCGCGCAGCAGTTCGGCCGCGCGCAGCCCGGTGGCCTCCAAGAACGCACAGATCCAGCGCACGCGCTCCAGCGACGGCGTCGACGGGGTCACGTCCAGGTACTTGCCGATCGCACCCCAAGCGGCCGGCGTGAAGGCGCGCGATCCCGTGTCGTCCGCACCGTGATGACGTGGATCGTCACCGAGCTTGCGATTGACCAGTAGCCACGGATTGCTCGCCAGGTAGCGCGCCTGGACCAACCACGCAAACAGTGAATGCAGCGCGGCCAACGCCCTGCCCTGGCTGGCCAGCGTCAGCGGCCCTCGGAAGGGTGCCCACCCCGGGGTGTGGCGCTCGGCCTTGCGTCGGCTCACCCACTCTGCGGGCACGTCGGCGAGGAAGGCCATGTAGGCGCTGCAATCCTCTGCCGTCGTGTCCGACATTGCCTTGCCTCGGGTCAGCACACACCACAGGATGAAGCGTTCCGCCTCTCGGGTGTACTGCTTCCGGGTGTGCTCGGACGCGGCGCGCGCCTGCACCCACCGCTGCACCGCTTGATGATCGTCACCGGCATCGGTGCCGGCGAACGACACCGCCGCTCGGTTGCGCCCCTGTGTGCCGGAGAAGCTGGCCAGCGCGTCTCCGCCACCAACCATTGCAAGCGCCAGCGACCAGCCCGGTGCCGGACTCGGCGTTGGCAGCAACGTGCGCACGAAGTTCGCCAGCCGTGCGCCCTTCGTCGGCCCGAACCCCTTCACCCCTGTCCACCAGCGCCCTCCCCGTCCGATGCGCTGCTGCAGATCGGTCAAGGTCAGCGCCCCAGCCCGGCGCAGCTGCTCGGCCAGCTCAGCGGGCAACCAACCCTCGAGCAGATCCGTCGGCCGCGCCGGCGTCGCGGCCGTCGCCTCGAGTTCGTCCAGCAGCTGCAGGCGTCGCAGGCGCAGGCGTGCATTGCGCGCGTGGCGTCGGCGCGCTTTTGGGTCCACCACACCGAAACGCTCCGAGTACAAGTCCTGCAGTTCGCGTTGCGACCAGTCGCCCAGGCCTTCGGCCTCGGCCCAGGCGTCGATCGAGGGCGCCGAGCCCGACGCCTCGGCCGCCCCAATCTCGATGCCGACCAGGCGCCAGCGGGAGTCGCCGCGGCGCCGCGCGACGGCGCGCACCCGGTCGACCACCAGACGGTGAAAGGTGACAGCCTCGGCCGCGTGGTCGATCGGCAAGTACTGGCGCGCCGCATCCACCACCGCGATGCCCTCGGCGACCGCACGCAGATGAGCAAAATGATGCGGACCCAGCCGCTCGATGTGTGCTGGGCGCTGCCACTTCATCAGAGGCGGTGCGCGGTGGCCGTGGCGCTCGGCTCGGCCAGATTGTTGGTCAGGTCGAGCAACTCGGCGGTCAGCTTGTCCCGCAGGGCGACCAGTTCCGCAAATTCGACCCCTTGCTGGCGATCGATGCCCCCCTCCACGACGAACTGTCGCGCCTTCACCAGCTGGTTCGCGGCCTCCATCGCCGCGCCCAAGGCCACGGCGCGCGCCGAAATCTTCGCGTAGTGCGCCTGCTGGCTCATCGCGCGGGCATCGCCAGCTGGTGCTCGCGCGAGCGCTCGAGCTCGGCCTGCGAGGCCTTCAGCTGCTCGCGGCTGTCTTCGAGCTGCTTGATCTGCAACGCCAAGGTCCCGACCAGCAAGACCACGGTCAGGAAGGTCAGCGGCGGCCCCGCGGTGCCGCCGAGGGTATCGCCGAAGTGCGCCCGGTCTTGGGGGTCCTTACTGAAGACCTGGCCGCCGAAGCGGATCCAGAACAAGCCCGCCGCGCCGACAAGCAGAACCGCGCCGGCGGTGATGCAGCTCGCGAGCCACGTTCGGAAGCGATCTGGCGATGCCGTTTCGAGCAGAACGTCCAGCGGTTCGTTGGGTTTCTTCTTTGCTGACAAGGACTTGTCCTCAGTTGCTCGCAGAGCACTGATTTTAACCACATGAATGATGCTACAGATTATGACAATAATCTACAGGTATGGTGCGCGTGAAAGAGCCGAACTGGTCCCGGATCGCGCAGGCTTCTTTAGATACCCCCTGAGGGCGGGCAATCCCCGTACGGACCCTTTGTCGCGTCTCACTGAGTTTCGACTAGCAGCGTTAGCCCGGCCGTTGACCGGTCCAGTCCGGCTCTGGGCGCGGGTTAAACCGACGGCAGTATCCAAGTAGCTCGGTGTTACGCTTCTTCAGCCGAAGCCCGCCTCTCCGTGCGCGCGGCGATAGGCTCAACCGTTGGGGTCTGAGTACGGAATGGGGTCTGGTGATGGAAATCATCGAGCACAGAGGACACCGAATCACGTTCGAAGTGGCCGATCGTGGCAAGGGCTGGACTTGGACGTTCCAAATTGACTCGGGGCCGGTGATTGCGAACGCGGGCGCACCTCACGTAACTGAGGTCCTAGCGCGCTTGGAGGCCATCGCGGTGGCGGAACGCGAGATCGAAAGCGCTGCGTAGCACACCTGGTCAGCGAACTGACCCCGGTTCACGGCGGGCCGTGGCCTTGCAAAGGACGAGACGATCACATAAACTCATCCGAAGCTACGGATGTATTTATCATGTCACTCGAACTTGTTCCAACGGCGACCGCCGCCTTCATCGCGGGTCTGTCAGACCGGCAGATGCAGCGCGTGGTCGACGAAGAGATCATCGGCTCGCCGCTGGTCAAGCGTGAAGGCGTTCGCGGCTTTGCCGTCATGACGACTGCGCTGGCGAAGTTCTACTTCGCCACCAACGACACGATGACCAAGGACGCTCGATTGAACGTCATGCACGTCATCATCGACCGAGTCTCGAAACACAAGGACGCCGACGCGTTGTTCTCGCTCCAAGGCGCCCTGGACGAGGTCGACTGGACAGTTGACCTGCCTGCCCTGCATGTCCAGCTCGGTAGCTTCGTCACGGACGCCACGGACCGTGTGCGCCTGGTCAAGCGAGCAGAAGAGTCCATCGTCGAGGACCCTGACGTCATGGGCGGCGCGCCGGTCTTCAAGGGGACGCGCGTCCCTGCGGCCACCGTGACCGCCTCGAAGCGCGCCGGCTTCGACATGGACCAGCTGCGGGCGGCCTACCCGTTCCTGACGCCGGACCTGGTGCTCGACGCGGAGACGTACCTTCAGATCCACCCGAAGATTGGTCGCCCCAGGAAAGACGACGCCCCGCCGGTGAAGCGCAAGCTGGTGAGCAGCAAACGCGTTGCCCTCCCCCCCGTCGATGACTTTCAAGCTGCTGATCGATGAGTGCCTGTCGCCTACCCTCGTGGCGATGGCGCACGCGGCCGGGCATCTCGAGAGCACTTGCGTCCGCGACCGAGGTTGGCTCGGCGTGAAGGACTGGGTGTTGATTGAGAACGTGGTGAACGAGGACTTCACCCTGGTGACCCACAACTCCAAGCTTCCGGGGCACCAAGAGGTCCGCTCCGGGCGGTCTGCACAATGATCAGCCGATACACGCCGGTCTCATTTGCCTGAACGTAGAGGCCGACGGCGGCATGGACCTTGGTCTCCAAGAGCAGCTCTTCGCCATCGCCTTGCAGGAGATCGGATCGATGGCTGATCTCGTGAATCAGGCGCTCGAGGTCACCTTGGGGGCGGACAGCGCAGCCACGGTCGACCTCTACGAGATTCCGGCAACGGGATGACGACGGGGTCGACCATCGCGAGGTTGAGAGCGCCCAGGCCCCTTCACGGGTGACCCAGCCAAATCACCCTCCCCACTATTGACTGGCCGGCCTCCTGGCACGCCAAGGAGACCTGGCCTGCAATAGTCGAACGTGAGCCGTTACAGGAGTCGCGCAGGTCAAGGGGCGAAGGTGATTGACGACCAATCACCCTCCCCGCTCACCTAGCGAGGAAGTCACCCAGGAGCTCCACTAGAGCTTCGCGCCTGTCATCGGTCAATGCACCCGCCTCGAATTCAACCACTGCCCTGCCCTTCGAGCCCGACTTGAGCGTAGCCAGTTTCTTGCCTGCAACCGCTATGTCAAGTTCAGGCAATGCCGCCTTGGGCGCTTTGCCAACCAGGCGTTCAAAAACTGTAGTCGCGTCGAGGCCGTGAGGCTTTTTGCCAAGCTCCTTTGCACGCCCCAAAACACCTTCCGGGTCACGTTGCAGCGCATCTGCGAGTGGCTTCGACCAGCGGACTTGCAGGTCCAGAGGGGTCGCGAATGCTCCGATGACCTCCTTTGGCAGCTTCGCTAGTTGTATGCAGCGCGAGGCATCAGACAAGTTCACACCGAGCGACTCGGCTAAGCGTCGGATGCTCGGATAGAGCCCGTGCTTGACGGCCTCGTCATACATGCGCCCCTGCTCCCAGGCACTGAGATTCTTGCGCGCTCGGTTCTCACGATCCATGGCCTCGAACAACGCACGGTCGTCCATCTGATCGACGATCACTGCGTTCACGGGAAGGCCTAATTCCACGCACGCTTGGTACCGGCGGTGGCCAAACACGATTTCGTACATGGGTGTTTGACCGTCAAACACTTCCGGAGTCTTCGGTTTCCGGCCTGGTGTTTGACCGTCAAACACCCTCACCTTGATTGGCTGAACGTTTCCACCGGCCTGCGCAATCTCCTCCTTCAGCTGTCGAAACTCCTCCGTAGCGAACTCCGCCTCGTTCCGATTTGCCCACCGACTCCGGACAATCGCACGAGGATCAAGGGCACGCACAAGTGTCGCCCCGTCGAATTCGGCGAGCTTCGCGCTGGTCGCCTTTAGTTCCGCGCGCACGGCACCCAGCTCCGTCGACACTTCCGCCTCGCGTGTGATGGCCGCCATCACGCTCCCGACGCCGGTGTACTTGCGGCTGGGAACCTCCGTGGCCGCGCCGCCACTGCCAGGCGCCTGCCCATCGGGCGCTTTGCCACGCGGCTGGAAGCCAGACATGTCGATCCCCGCGGTCTTCTCTGCTGCCTTCTTCATTTCAATGTCCCTCAAACAGCGATGTGACGGCGCCAGCTAGCGCGAATGATTTCCTCGAGCAGTTCCGTGACCTTGTCGTATGCGTCGAGCGCACGCTTGTAGGTTCGTTGGTTGCCCTCGTACTTGCCAACATCGTAGACCGTGCCGAACTCGGCCGAGCTTGACGAAGCGACGGTCGTCTTCGGAATCTCGGCGGGCAACACTTTGCCCTCGTAGGTCTTGCCGATCCAATCGCGAACCACGGCGGCAGTGGCGTCCTGACTGTCGACGCGCGTCAACAGCACCCGCACGAAATCGAACTCTTTCGTGACCCCACGATGCATCACCAGGTCGCCGGTCAGGTCGGAGAACAGCCGCCAAAACTGCGCCGCAGAAGCCGCGTCCAGCGCATTCGGAGGGAGAGGCATCAGGATGCCATCGCTCGCCATCAGCGCGTTGATCGTGACGTAGGAAAGGGCAGGGGGTGTATCGATGATGATCACGTCGTAGCGGCTACGAATGTCGTCCATCGCCAAGTTCAGTGCATTCCAGAACTCGAAGCCGTTCTCGCGCATTTGTCGCGCCGGGAGCCCGAACTCAGCGGCAAAGAGTAGGGGGGCTGCACAGACCAGATCCAAGCCGCTCCAGTAGGTCGACTGAATAGCAGACTCGATACTCGCCTCGCGTCCCAGGCAAACCGGAAGAATTGTTTGCGCTTCCTCGACCTCGGTATCGGGCATGATGCCGAAGAGGGTGGTCAGCGAGCCTTGCGGGTCGGTGTCAATCAGAAGGACGCGATGCCCCTTGAGCGTCAGACCTTGAGCGAGTGTCATTGCCGTCGTCGTTTTGCCCACGCCACCTTTGAAATTGGCGATCGAAATGCAGATGGCCTCGGCACCTGGCGGACGTAAACGCTTGGCACGGTACTCGCGCACCCATTGGAGAGTCTCGTCAAGCGTGAACACGCGCCGATTTCCGCCCTCATTAATCTGGCCGGCAGGCAGGTCCCCCTTGCCCAGCCGATAGACAATCTGATTCCGATCAACGTCACACAGAGCAGCAAGCTGCGTCGCGTTAAAAGTTGGCGGCGTCTTTCGACGTTCCGGGGCAAGGATCGCACCGCGCACCTCAGACATGAGGTAGCTCGCTCTGTCGGCTTGCTCCATGATGTCGGAGAGCGATTCCGGTTCAAGCATAAGTTCCTGCGGCATTGTCGTTATCGACTGAACATCGAAGTGTTGAGACACGCGGATTGTGCTGAGTTTCAGCGGCGTTGCCAATAAACTCCGAGAATGCTGATGAACTTTGGGCCAAGCATCGTCGTTCGCGCTCGATCTTGCTGTGTTGGCGTTCTGTCTAACGACCCTGAGGGGATTCTTTAGAAGCCTTCAAACCCTTTAAGCTCTTTAAGATCTTTGCGAACGGGATTGCTCAATCCTGACAATGACTTAGACGCCGATACGTGAGCCGCTACGGGGGTCAACGTGAGACGTTACGGGGCTGCATGTGAGAAGGTGCAGGGCTGAACGTGAGGAGCTACAGGGCTCACCGTGAGTGGACACGGGGTTCTAGCGCAAGAGACGCTTCAGCCCTGTATTCACTCACGTACTCGCGCTTTGCCGCCAATTTCGAATGCAATCGGAGCTGAGGTTTTCAGCAATCCAGACTCCATCCGCTAACGCGCTCCTACGCCCAGACTCCGCTCCCCGGTTGTCATCAGAACGACCGGGGCATGTGAGCCGTTACAGGGCAGAGCGGCAGCAGGACATAGGTGAGAACGCGAGCCTACCCGTTCTCACGTGCCTGCTATCATGGCGACATGCCACTTCAAGCCGGCCTGTTTCCTGCCGATGCCGACGACGAGTTCCTGCTCAAGCATGTCAATGCGGTCGCACTCATGCCGACAACGGGCGGGCGTCGAATCTCGGCGCTGGGCCGGAAGATCTTCAACGTGCTTCTCTATCGCTCACAGGAGGAAGGCGAGCGCGAGGAATACGAAGCCCGGCTGCACGAGATTCTCGATGCAGCAGCGTACGACAGCAACGACACCGCGCCCATCCGCAAGATCCTCCGGGAGCTGATGACGACGACCGTGGAGTGGCAAAGCCCCTCGAACGGTGAGATAGAAACCTGGGACGCATGCAATCTGCTGAGCGGGGCAGGGACCACGAAAGACAAGCGGACCAAGGCCGTTACTGTGCGCTGGCGCTTTGATTCCAAGGTTCGCGCTCAGCTACTCAGCCCGGATAGGTATGCGCGACTGTCGTTGGAAGCCATCACGCAGCTGTCCACCCACTCAGCGATGGCACTCTATGAAATCTGCGCCAGGTACGTGGACAACCCAGGGCACAAGACAGCTCGCCAGCATTGGCGCTGGTGGAGGCCCGTCCTGACCGGGTTCGCAGGCGACGATTCGAAAGCGGAGTACAGATTTTTCAAGCGTGACGTGCTGCACAAGGCCGTCGCGGAAATCAACGCCTGCACCAACATCGAGGTCCGGGGACCGATCGAATACAAGGAGCAAGACAACCGGACCATCGCCGAGATCCAGTTCGAGGTGTACTTGAAGGACGGGGCTCCTACTGGCCAGCAACGTCCGAAGCCGCTCGTTCATGTTGTTGTCGACGACCTGCCGATCATTGGCCGCGCAATCAACGCTGGCGTCAAGCAGTTCGAAGCGGAAGAACTCATTCGGAAACACGGGCCAGAGTTCTTTGCCGCTTCAGTTGGCGAGCTCGAGAAAAGATTGCGGATGCCCAGCGACAAGGTGGGCGTCGTGCTCAAGCCTGGCGGCTGGTTGCGGGCGTACATGGCGAAGGCCGCGAAGGAGGTGAGCGATCAGGCCCCAGCGACTCGACCCGAGGTGACCGAAGATGCCCTGAAGAAGCACCGCGCCGCGTGGACCGATGAGTGGTTACGCCGGCGCAAAGATCGCCTGCGAGCAGGGTTCCAGGAGCTTAGTGAACCCGATCAGCGCGAGTGCCTTGAATCGTTCCGAAGCGAACTCAAGAGCAGCGCACAGACCCAGCTCTTGAAGAGGTTTGACACATCGGGTTGGCAACATCGCCTGGTGCTGGGTGCATTCACAAAGTTCTATGCCACTCGCGCCATCGGCGAGAACTGGGACAAGCCGACGTCTGACGACATCCTCGCGATCGCGGCCGAGTTGGCCATGGACAAGCCGTAACGCGTTCGTAGAGCGGCCACTTTGCCGGTGTCGCTCCTGCAGACATATCCAATGGAAACTGAACTAACCGACACCCCGTTCGTTGTTGGCGCTTGTGAATTGGCGGGCGGAGCCCGCTAGCCATAGAATGCAACCGCAACGCGGTTAGTTCATTCTCAACTTTTGCTCATGAACCTGGACCTCTTCGCAAACGCCGACGTCGCGAGTCCCGCGGAGTACCACGAGGCATTCCGAGGCTGGCTCGCTGAAACCGAGCAGGCCGGACTCCTGCAGCGCGAGTCCTCTGCCGAGGTCTACGAGCACATGTGGTCGGCGTTGACGGCGTGGGCGGTCGGAAACGGCCTCCGGCTTGCCGACATCCGCGCATCCGACCTTGAGTCTTTCCTGGGGTCTCGGGGCGGCCCCAGCGACCTTTCAGCACGCTATTCCAAGCGACTGCTGCGCTTGGTCGATCGAGTCCTATCGCACGTCGCTCGAGTGCACGACCGCCTGCCGAATCCGGCGGTGACCGCACTCATTGCCTACCGCCCCGACATCCGGTTCGCGAACTCGCCCGACGCTGAGCCGCTCCCGGACTTTCTGGCAGCCTCTGAAGCGAAGCGCCTGGTCACCTATCTCTCGGCAGTGAGGCCGGGCAGGGCGACCGCAGGGCAGCCGTGGCAGGAGGTCCGCAACCGCGCTTCGATTGGGCTCATGTTGGGGGCGGGACTGACGCCAGGTGAAGTGAGGGCGCTGGACTGTCCGGCTGTCGTGGTCGACGGCGGATCAGCAAAGGGGGTTCCGTGGAAGCTGCGTGTTGCCGGCAACGGGAATGGGCCGGCGCGCGAGACGCCGGTGGCTGCGTGGGCTGGCCAGCTGCTGCGCTATTGGCTCGACGTGCGGGCAGAGCAGGGCGTTCCGGGCCCGATGGTCTTTCCGTCGACCAAGAGCACCGGCAAGCCCTGGGGCAAGGTCGCTCAGTACAACGCCACCAAGGAGGTCCTGCAGGCTGCCGGCGTTGACGAAGTTGAGGGCGGCAGCTTCCGCCTCCGGCACACGTTCGCGCTGCGGCAGCTGCGGCGCGGCAAGGCACCGGATGAGGTGGCGCGTTGGCTGGGGGTTTCGAACCCGGCCGTGATGGCGCGCTACCAGCGGGTGATTTCGTCGCCTGTGGACGTGGTCTGACGGCCTCGTCGAATGACTTCAACCAGTAGGGTGTCCGACTTGTTGGCGCTGGCGACGATTCGACGCATTCTCATCGAGCTTGGGCACGCGTTGCAGCCCGAGGCACCGGGTACGCTGGTGGGGCCGTTGGAGCTCTGGATGCATCAGCCCCGCCCGGACCTTGACGGTCAAAGCCCCCTGCAGGCGCTCGCAAGCGCCGGAGGGGAAGCACGCGTTCGAGGGAGTCTCCTGGAACTCATGGCACAACCGGCTCCTTCGCCGGGAAGAGCATGAGTGTGGGTACCAACATACCGGACCAGCGCCAATTGGACGCTCGCCGCCGAAGACTGTTGACGAACGTCTCGAGACGCTGTTCTCAGTAGGGTAGCTGGCGGCGGCATAGCGGCCCCGTTAGGAGGCCGTCGATCACCACGCGGGAAACTGCTTCGATTGCAACCGCGCGGCTGGGGCTGCTGCTCGGCCCGACAACGGACCGGCCACGCCTACCCGCGGACCATTCCCGTTTAGTCACATCTACGATGCACGCTGAACCCATATCAGATAGCTTCCGATCGCCAAGCTCCAAGAACTGGGGGTTTACACACCACAACGTTCCACTATAGTCACTTTGCTACTCTGCGTTACATATCGACACTGGATAGTATCCTGTGCGCCGCATGAGAATGAAGACCCGAATTGTCAGTTGAGGTAGAGATGAGCCGTCTTGAGGGAAGTTGTCTGTGCGGCGCCATCCAGTATGCGGTGGGCGAGCGATTTCTGTATGCCGTCTACTGTCACTGCTCAGACTGCAGAAAGTTCAGTGGATCAGCCTTCTCGGTCGTTGCCGGCGTTCGTTCCAGCGCATTTACGCTGACTCGAGGCGATGAGGTCACCGCCGGCAGCTATCAGAAGACCCCTGCCAGTCGAATGCGCTTCTGCACGCGGTGCGGTTCGAGCCTTTTCGTCGAGAAGCTGGAGCAAGGGATGGTCCATGTGCGCCTTGGTGCACTCGATAGCCCTTCGCCAGTGACTCCGCAGGCCCACGTCTACGTGCGCTCGAAAGCGGACTGGTACGTCATTACCGATGATCTTCCGCAGTTTGAAGAGGGCCCTCCCAGCGAGATGCTCGAGGGTGCGGCAGTGCTCGGTGTTGCAGACGCTATGCGCGCGCATCTTGTTGCTCGTGTTCCTGCAAACCCCTCGCTCGACGAGGGTCCACCTGGCAACGAAAGCCTAGTCGCAAAGGATCAACCTCAAAGCGAATCCGCGACCCTCTTTGGGCCCACCGGGAAAGGCGTCGACCCATCGACCGCTTCCAGTGTGCAGCCCAGGTTTGCGGGCGGATTCAAGTTCTCGAGAGGCTGAGCCATGCACATCGAATGCAATCTTCAGATGGCCGCTACGCGGCCGTTCATGTCATGGGCGGACCGAACCTTCAACCCGTGGTTGTCTTGGTCACGTAGCCTTGGGTGCGTGGGCGGTGAAACCTCCGGGCTCTATCCTGATGCTGAGATCGGCGATGCGCGAATGGCCAAGTCTTGGAACGCGAATGCCCAGGCGTTTGCTCTCAAGCACGACGGGCGCAGGCAACGCGTGTTTGCAGGCCCGTGGTGTCACGCGCTGGCCGCCAACGTTGACGAGGCACAGCGCGCGCGGTTTTGGTCGCTCGTGCGGGCGACGCCCGCCCTTGATTGGTTGGTTCTTGCCAGCGGTGATGTGGGCCGCCCCGCTACGTTGCCGGCCGACTGGGGCTATGGCTATCACAATGTTTGGGTGGGCGCGAAGGCTACTGGTCCAGAATCCGCGCGCTTCGCCCTTGCCCAACTCAAGGGCGTCGCGGCCAGGCTGAGGTTCCTGGTTGCGACACCCATGCGCAACGATTTCGGGGATCTCGATCTGAGCGGCGTGGACTGGGTGATCGTTGGCGCCGATACCTCCGATCTGGTCCCAGCGGACTGGGTAATGTCAGTGAAGCTTCAGGCGATGTGCGACGGAGTTCCGGTTTGGATGGAGTCGCCGCACAGCGCCCGTCTGGGTGGGCTCGAGTCGGCTCCGTATGCCGTACAAGAACACCCGCGCCTATGACGCTAGAAAGGCGAACCTTGTCGAATCGTTGGTCGCTGCATGCGGCGTTCGAGTATTTCGGCGCGCACCGTGTACCTCGCCGCTACGAGCACGAGCGTGATCGTGGCTGGCAACGCGTTGCGATCGGCCTATTGCTTGCGCCTGTTGGCATCCTGATTGGGCAATGGCGTGGCGTGACCAGCGAGAGCTTGTCGAGTCCGTTCGTCATCGCCCCGATGCTCTACGGCATGCTGGGTTTGGCTTACCTCGTCGCACTGCGTGCACGACCGCGTGGCTTCGTCTGGGCGCAGTACGCATTCCTGATGTGCGATCCGATAGTGGTGCTGTCAGCGATCGTCTTCGAGCCCAAGGTGTTCGCGTTCTTGGGAGTTCTGCTGCTCGTGGTGGTGTCCCGCGTCGGGATCCGCTTCGGCCTGCGCTCGTTGGCGCTGTCGTGGACCAGCGCGTTCATTGGTGCGATTGCACTGATGACTGCGACGGACTTTTGGCGCCGAGACGCCGCCACAGCCCTCCTCGTGTTCGCAGGCTTAGCCGTTGTCGCGCCGCTGTTTATCCCGTTGATCAAGATTCAGTCTCGGTCGAGAGATCTCGACCTTCAACAAGCGAAGGTGAATGCGATGGTTGAAAGCTTGGCCGCACGAAGCGAGTTTCTGACACGGGTGAGCCACGAACTTCGGTCACCTCTCCAAGTGATTCGCTCGTCGGTAGACCTATTGGAGCTTCGGCAGGAGGTGCCGCAAGAGATCATGCGAAAAATGCGGCGCGCGGAGTCTGGGCTTTCGGTGCAGCTGAGAGACCTCTTGACCTTGGCCGTAAGCGAGGCCGGCAAGTTGATGTTGACGCCACGAAAGATTGATCTTTCGCAGGTATTTTCTGAACTCATTGAAGAGTTGCGTGACACGGCCCAGAGCAAGGGCTTGGAGTTGCGATTCGCTGCACCGACGTGTGGCGTTGTGGTGATCGTCGACGCCGCACGCATCAGCCAGATTGCAGAGAATCTATTGACGAACGCCATCAAGTACACCGGCACCGGGGCAGTGACCCTGACGCTTAAGCCGTTCGACGAGGCCAGAGGGCTCGTTCGTTTCGACGTTCAAGACACCGGCGTGGGCATCCGGGCCGAGGACGTGCCGATGATCTTTGCGCCGTATGAGCGCGCCCGGGCGAACGCCTATAGCCGCGACAGCGCCGGTGTTGGCCTAGCTGTTGTTCAGACTCTGCTAGCCCACTTGGGGGGGAACGTGACGGTGACGAGCGTGGTGGGCGAGGGTTCGACGTTCAGCGTCGAGGTGGCGGCCTCACAGCCAGCGTCGCCCGAAGCACCGGCACCACGGCGACGCGTGCTGATCGTCGACGATCGTGAGGACATTCTTGGCAGCCTCAGCGAGCTGGTCGAGGTACTGGGCTATACGACCGACCGCGCGTCGACGGCAGGCGCGGCGGGAAACTTGCTGGCCACGCACTGCTACGACGCGGTTCTGTTTGACTTGCAGATGCCGGTAGTGTCGGGCTCAGAGCTGGCGAGCGAAGTGCGGCGTGGGCACGGGCCAAATCACGCGACGTGCTTTATCGCGATGACAGCCGGGGAAGACAGTGAAGAAGGCCGGGAATGGCCATTCGACCATTTCGTTCGCAAACCGGTCACCGCGCGAACGCTCAGGCGCCTGCTTGACGCCCAAACCCCAACTCGAGTGCCGACATGATGGCCGAGGTCCGCACCGGCTTCTCGAAGTATTGGAGCCTGTAGGCGGCGGCAGCTGAGGCAAGCTCCGATTCGTCGACCTTTCCCTGCAGCATCTGCCCGGTCAGAACCACGATTGGACAGGTGGCGCTGCGACCGCGAATTTCCGCGATCAGGGTCCGAGCACTTTGCTTATTGACAAGCCAATCCACGACGTATCCGTCGAAGGGCTCTGCAGAGACCGCACGCGAGAGGTCTTCGACTGTGTAGAACGGCGTGGCCTCGAGACCGACTTCGGTCATGTATTGCGCGATGCTTTGCGCCAGATCGCGATCATCGTCCAAGACGGCGATCCGTCGGGCGCCGCGAGTAGCGGTCTGGATAAGTAGGCGTTTGACTTCATAGGACTCAACGCCGGCGGCGTCGCCCGCAGGCGTGATGAGCCAATCGCCTGCTGTCGGCCGAGTCGCCACAAGCGGTCCAGGACGTGCACGCTGGGGGGTGTCCCCCAACCACACTGAGCACGGGATGCGCAGGGATCCCGTGACCAACACTGCCGACACCGAGCTGCTTGACTGGCCTTCGGCCACGAGCGACTGCAAGGTTTCTCCGAAGTAGTCGGCAATCGTGCGCAGCTCCTCTAGCGTCCACCCGGCCTCATCGATGAGCCGACGTCGTGCTGGCTGGTACGTAATGCCAAGGGCCTTCTCCAAGACCCCGGCACGTTGCCGCGCGGGGATCTGGTGCCGGTCCAGTAGGCGAATCACACAGAGAGTGGCGAGGGACGGCGGTACATCCAGCGGGTCAGTTGACATTTAGCGCACGTTCCATGCGTATCGTCCGACCAGAAAGCACCAAACAAGACATCTGGTTACGTTGAAGAGAACGATAACCGATTGCTATTGGCGCATTCGATGTGTATGTTATCGACATTGGATAGTTTTCACTTATTCAGACATATTGAAGGCCGAACAATGCGCTACGACCATTCAACTTCCCAACTATTTCTCTATCGCTCATTGTGCCTCGCTGCGGCCATTTTTGGCATGTCGGAGCGCGCACACGCCGTCGACGGCTGCAAGGTGATGCTCTGCATCACCGCCAACTGGAAGAACATCTCCCAGTGCCGCCCCGACGTGGAGCAGGCGATCCACGATGTCGAGCGTGGCCGCGGTTGGCCCTCGTGCAACGACGCAAACGGCGCGAGCTACCAGTGGGCAACCGAGGCCACCTGTCCGGCCTTCTACTCGAGCTACAACTCAGAAACCGGCGCCTGGTCGGGCTGCCAGTACAACGCGATCCTGTCGGTGAGGATCAACAACGTGCCCTGGTCCGACATGTTCTGGACTTTCGGCAGTACGGCCACATCGACGCGCTACTACGCGCCAGCGCGTGCCGCGCTCGGCGACTCGATCGACCCCCGTTTCGATCTCGATGCAGCGGCCTGGGTGCCACCGCCCCCAGCACCCGTGTGCAACGGCGGCGACAGTTGCTGAACCGAGAAGCCGCGCAATGGAGCTTGCTTCCCTCCTGCTTGCCTGCGCGCCGCTGATCGCGCCTGGCACCGCCCAGGCGCTGATCGCGACGGAGTCCGGCGGCAACCCATATGCCATCGGCGTCGTTGCCGGGAGCTTGGTGCGGCAACCCGCAAGCCTCTCCGAAGCGGTCGCCACCGCACGCGCCCTGGAAGCCTCTGGCCACAACTACAGCGTCGGCCTTGGCCAGATCAACAAGGCCAATTTCTCGAAGTACGGCATGACGCTCGAGACCGCCTTCGACCCCTGCACGAACCTGCAAGCGATGCAGGGCATCTTGGGCGATTGCTTCGGTCGTGCCACCCGGCGCGCGGACTCACAGACCGCGCTACGCCAGGCCTTCAGCTGCTACTACAGCGGCAACTTCCAAACCGGCTTCGACCACGGCTACGTCCGCAAGGTCGTCACGGCCTGGTCCGCGCAACACCCGAGATAGAGGAGGGCGCGAACCAACAGGCATCCCGATCTCCACCCTCCTTGGTTTTCACTCGAACTCAATTACTTCTAAAGGCTTTAACCATGACCAACGTTCAACTTCACACCAACGCTCCCTCCCTCAAACAACGCTGCCTCGTCGTCGGCGCCGCGATGCTCGCCACCGCCATGCTGGCCGACCCCGCAATGGCCCAAGCCCTCGAGCCGGTCACGCGCGCCGGCACCATCATCCGCGACACCGTCGTGGGTCTTGCCCTCGTCATCCTGACCGCAGCCTGGGGAATCGCCGGCTACAAGATGGCCTTCAACGGCGCGAACTTCCGGGATGTGACCGGCAACATCATCGGCGGCGCCATTGCCGGTGGTGCCGCAGCACTGGCAGCCGTGTTCGTGACTGCGTAGCCCGTGCGCGAAGCCATCTACAAAGGCGCCACACGCCCCGCGATGAAGTGGGGCGTGCCGTTGATGGCGCTCGTGGCGATCTTCATGCCGTGCATCGTTATTGCCGCCTGGGGCGCGGGCCTCGTCTCGATCTGGATTGCCCCGGCCATGGCCGCTGTGCTCGTGCCGCTGTACGCATGGATGCGCTACGTCACCTACCGGGACGACCAGCGGCTGCTGCAAATGATCCTGCGCATGAAGCTCCTCGTCGCCAACCCGAACCGGCGCTTGTGGAAGGCCCGGTCCTACACACCGCACCTCATGAGGAAACCGACCCATGTCCGCTTCTGAAGACACGCCCGACGCCGCGGGGCGGAACGTCGATCCGCAGCACGCCGGCCAACGGCAGCAGGACCGCTGGATCTTCGTAGAGGGTCCAGCGGAGGGCAGCGCCGACGACCCGTGCAACGAGGTGCCGACCCGTGGCTCCTACAGCGGCAACCGCGTGGTGATCGGCCAACCCGGCGCCGGCAAGACCGCGCTTCACAGCACGCTGCTCCAGCAGGTGACGACCAAGCTCATCCTTGCGAACCCGGACGCACGCGACGACGCTTGCTACGCCGCGCTGCGACTCACCGACGCCGAGTTCCGGCGCGTGCGCACCCCGAGGTCCGCATGACCGCTACGCCACGCTACTGGGACCAGGCCGGCAAGGAAGCCAGCCTGTCCGACTTCGTGTCGATCTCGGCACCGGTGTCCGAGCACGACACCATCACCCGAAGCGGCGACTACCTGCGGACCTGGCGCCTGGAAGGCGTCGCCTTCGAAGCCGCGTCGCCAACCACACTGAGCGACTGTCACGAGTCCCTGTGCAGCCTGCTGAGCAACCTGCCGGCCGGCCAATGCGCGGTCTACATGCACCGCCTGCAACGCAAGATGACGGATCGGCTCACGGACCCGACCGAGCCGCACTTCAGCGCCGAGTTTTCGAAGGTCTATCAGGACGGTCTGGCGACCAAGCCCTTCATGAGCCGGGAGCTGTACATCACGCTGCTGTACCGCCCGTTCCGCTCGGACATGGCCAAGCGCTTCGCGCGTGCCGGTCGGACGACCGACACCATTCGCGAGCAAAAGGGTGCAGCGCTGGAGTTCATGCGCGACAAGGGCGCGATCGCTGAACGCACCCTGCGGTCATTCGACCCAACCCTGCTCGGCCTGCGCGAAGAGCAGGGCGATCTCTTCTGGGAGGCCGGCGAGCTCTACAACTACCTGATCAACGGCACCTGGCGCCGCATCCGCTACCCCCAGGGCCCGGCTTGGCGCACGCTACCGAACGCTCGACTGCTCTTCGGCGGCGACAAGCTCGAGATCCGGGAAGGACTGCGTCGGCGCTTTGTGGCGATGCTCGACATCAAGGAGTACTCGAGCGACGTCGAGCCCGGGTCCCTTGGCTCGCTCCTGTACGAGGACGCCGAGTTCATCGAGACCCAGAGCTTCGTTTCGATGACGCGACGCAAGGCGACTGCCTCGCTGAAGCTGCAGCGCGATCAGCTGATCGCCTCCGACGACACTGTCGTCACGCAGATCGAAGCGATGGACCAGGCGCTGAACGACCTGGGCGACGGCCGCTTCCAGATGGGCGAGTACCACTACTCGCTCGCCGTCTTCGGCGACACCCTCGACGAGGCTGGACTGAAGGCAGCGAAGGCGCTCGGTGCCATTGCAGAAGTCTCGGCCATGGAGCTGGTCCCGGTCGACTTGGTCGCCGATGCCGCGTGGTTCGCCCAGCAGCCCGGGAACTTTAAATGGCGTCCGCGCAAGGCATCGCTCTCGAGCCGGGCCTTTGCCGCGCTCGCCTGCAGCCACAACTTCCTGCGCGGCAAGCGCGACGGCAACCCCTGGGGTGAAGCGCTCGCGATGATGGACACGCCCAGCGGACAACGCTTCTACCTGAACCTGCACGCGAGCGATCCCGACGAGGACAGTGAAGACAAGAAGTTGCCCGGCAACAGCTTGGTATTGGGATCGACCGGCACCGGCAAGACGACGCTGCTGTGCGCATGTCTCACGCTGACACGCAAGTGGCGGACCCCTCCCCGCATCGTGTCGTTCTCGCTCGACCGAGACACGGAGATCATCATTCGCGCGCTCGGCGGCAACTTCTACCAGTTCGACCGCAACGTGCCGACCGGTATCAACCCGCTGCAGCGCGAGGTCACGCCCGATCGGATCGCGCACTGGACCGCGTTGGTGACGCAGTGCTTTGTCGGCGACGGGATGCCGCTGCTGCCGTCCGATCGCGATGCGATCGCCAATGCTGTGAACACCGTCGCACGGATGGATGACCCACGCCTGCGCTGGTTTTCAACGGTCCGCCAGAGCCTGCCCCGAACCGGCGAGAACAGCCTCTACAACCGTTTCGGCCGCTGGTGCCGCGGCGGCGAGAACGGCTGGGTCTTCGACATGGCACCGGACCTCCTCGGCGAGGTTCATTCCCTCCAGGCCGTGGGCTTCGACTACACGGGCGTGATGGCCAACCCCGAGGTCAAGACGCTGATCATGATGGAGCTGCTCGACGTCATGGACGGCCTGGTCGACGGCACGCCGATGATCTATCACGTCGCCGAAGCGTGGAACGCACTCGCCGATCCGATCTTCGCGCCGTTCATCAAGTACAAGCAGAAGACCATCCGCAAGAAGAACGGCCTCGGCAT
>Ga0307515_10001823_pt1 | contig 47533 bp, 36 predicted proteins | sample 17_EM_MG_FD_194513 | JGI IMG/M metagenome (GOLD analysis project Ga0307515, IMG submission 194513) | Populus trichocarpa ectomycorrhiza microbial communities from riparian zone in the Pacific Northwest, United States - 17_EM | ecosystem: Host-associated > Plants > Roots > Unclassified | place... | reverse complement strand
CTAAATCGACAATGTTCGAATCCCTCCGGCTCCACAAAGTTTAATGTTAAAACACGATAAAAGCCTGCAAATCAATGATTGCAGGCTTTTGTTTTTTAGTCAAATGACTATTATTCACCAATTCGCAATAATAAGGAGTGTAATCCGGTGAGTAAGTTTTAGAAAGCTCCTCCTCGCCAAAATGACATATCGACTTGATAATCAATATTCGAATTTTTACATCTTGTGAAGAGGAAATTGCAAGCCTGGTAACAATTCAACATAATCAACCCCGCAAATGCGGAAGTGCCAAATGCTATATTTATTTAGAAAAAGAAAGAAATATCAAAAATGAATATTTACTCAGCCTAATCGTCGGTTAATTGATGGTTGTTTAGAAAGGTATTTTTTATCGACATTAGAAATAAAGTGTCTGAATTGATCGTATTAGGTGATTTATTTATGTATAAGTAAATAATAGGCGATAGCTGTTGTTTTAAAAGAAAAACATCAAAATAAAGTATTTTTCCAAGCGTAAAAATACGCATTTTTTTATTTTTTTTTCAGGTGGTTCTACGCTTGCTAATCACTTAATAGTCAGCTACATTTATTAAAATTTACAAGCAGAAATTTACAACTACCAAAAACCGAAAAACATCTAAATTTTAAACATATGAAAGCTTCTGGAGAATAAACAATTATCCCTCCGCTAAAAGTTTAGCGGTTTGTGAAAAGTTCGTACGCGTGCACAATATAGGAAATCAAGAAATAAACCCAGTTAAGGCAAAATGCTTAGTATCCGGTAAATACCAGGGGAGCGTATGCATTTAAAGCCGGGTACAATCTTTAAGTCTCCTATGTGCAAGCAACCGGCAGCTGGCTACCTTTTTTTAACTGCCGGAGTAGAAAATACCTAATTAAACAGAACTATTGTAGAGCTATTGTACTTGATTTTTGAGGCATAATGCCCCATTGATAGGCTATGCCTATGCAAATTTTTAAGGGGTTAAATTTTAGCGCTTACATATTTTAATTGCCGGGCCTATAACAACTGTATTAAATTAAAAAACCACATTAATGATAAACGAAACTTTTAAGTTCCTTACCGAGGAATTGAACAAGTACTTAAGTCAAAAAATGAGCGTCATCACCGACCAGCGGGTGGTATGGGGTAATGTGGGCAAGGCTTTGGATAATGATGGCGCAGGCCATAATTTGTTAAACGGCAAGGCTATTGTAAGCTTAATAAATGTAGAAGAAGACCGGGTTGCCAAACAGCAGGAAAACTTTATCAAAACGGACACCGGAGTCACCTATAAAAATCCACCGATTTATCTTAACCTGTATGTGTTAATTTCTGTTAACCGCACCGACTATGGAGATGCCTTAAAGTGGCTGGCTTTTATTATCCAGTTTTTCCAAAATCAAAACGTATTTACACCGGGTAGCTATCCCAATCTCGATATCAGGATCCAAAGATTAATAGCCGACCTGTATACCGTAAATTTTGAACAGCTGAATCAGATCTGGAGCATCCTGGGAGGTAAGTACCTGCCGTCGGTATTGTATAAAATCAGGCAGGTAACCATTGATGAAGATGCAATTAATTACGAAAGCGGCTTTATTAAACAAGTTGATATTAATGAAATAATAAAATTCCCTGTCTCATGAGTATAAACTACGAAATAGTATTTACGGTGGAAATGCTGAACGATTATTTTTTCGGCCATCAATGTGCTGCGCTTGATATTGTTGCGGCAGATGATACTATTAATGTGTTGAAGGGGCAGCAGATCCTCTGCAAAACAATTGGCAATAAGTTTATAACTATAAATAAAATAGATGATACGGGCAAACCTTATGTCGCCCTCGGCAAATCAACAATATTGCGCTTCTATATTGTCATCAAGGATACCAATTTTATAAACTACACTAATATCAATTATCAGCCCGCTACTGCCGGCAAATACTATTTTACCAACATCAATCAAACCAAATTAGGTACCGTATTATACCTTCACCAGGCGATTGACAAGTATGATAATTCACAAACTTACTCGATAGGCAACTTAGCCGCTGATAACACAAATAATGTTTTTGAAGCCATAAAGGCGAGTAATAGCGGCAACAAACATGCATTAACCGAAACAGCCTATTGGCTGCCGAAAGGAAAGGCGCAATTTGTAAATAACCGGGACGAACTGCTGTTTACCGGCAGCAACTACACAGCCGTCGCCGCTTCGGCAACAGATTTTACTATTAATATTTACGGGCTTAAAACCAGCAACAACACCTACAGTGTTTTAGTACGCACAATAACGCAGCATTATGAATCGGCACAAACCTCGGTACCGGTGGATTTGTCCGGTTTGCCTTTTGGGAAGTACAAAGTCTCTGCAAACACATCCGACAGTTTTGTTTACTATGATGAGATAGCCGTAAAGCAAAATATTTTAGGCGTCATAGAGGTTTTTAATCATTTACCGGCGGGTAACAATTTTTCATTATTTGATGCTTCGGGGATAGCTAAACAAAGCAAGTTTACATTGCGTTTTGCAAACCGCAGCGCAGTTTGGCGATATTTTACCCGTACAACAGATGTAGATGTTATTAAAGATACTGCATCGGTTTACACGTTTAATTCGGTTGCGGCAAGTAAGGTTTTTACATCTGCCGTTCCAATTCCTTTAAAAGAGCGGCCAATTACTACCATATCGGCCCATGGTACTAAACTTGGCAATGTTGCCCCGCTTGCCAATCCCGAGGTAAACCGGGTAAACCATGTTATGCAAAACGGAGAATTATATTACTGTATAGAAAAGCACTTAAATTTTTAAAAAAGTAAAACTTAAATCAAATGGCAGCATCTTACAAAACACCGGGTGTCTATATCGAAGAGATATCAAAATTCCCGCCTTCGGTAGCGGAGGTTGACACAGCCATACCCGTATTTATAGGGTATACCCAGCAGGCTATAAAAAATGGCAACTCATTAACCAACATTCCAACTAAAATTTCATCGCTACTGGAGTACGAGCAGCTTTTTGGAGTTGGTTTTACGCCTCTTGAAGTTAAGGTAGTGCTTGATCAGAATAACAACTATGCGTTAAAATCTATTGAGATTGATCAGGACAAGCGCTTTTATATGTATGACAGTGTGCACCTGTTTTACGACAACGGCGGCAACGAATGCTACATAGTTTCTGTTGGGCAATACACAACTGCTGGTAGTGTAAATGCCGTAAGCATAGCCAATATGAACACCGGCCTGGCCGCTGTTGAAAAGGAAGACGAACCTACTATAATACTTTTCCCCGATGCTTGCGCATTTAATACCGAATCTGATTTTTATGGCCTTCAGCAGGCGGCACTTATGCAATCTGCTAAGCTTCAGGATAGGGTAGCGGTATTAGATTTATATGAACGAAAGGCCGTTGATATAAATACTCCTGTAGCAAACTTCAGAAGTTATGTTGGTATAAACAATTTAAGTTATGGCATGGCTTATACCCCCTGGATCTATTCCAGTTTTAATAAGGTCATAAATTACGATCAGTTTCGCGATAGTGATACATCGGTTAGTCATGCCCACCACGGAGTTTTCCAGGCTGATGGAACTACAAAAATCACCAACCTGGCTACGCTAACTTCCGACAGCGGTTTAAACTCGCTGGTTACCACTTTGGAAAATGCGCTTGGAGATGTGGCGTTAATAAAAAGCAAAATAACGACATTGATAACGCCGGCGGTTTCTTTAGATGACGCCTACAAAGCAAAAGTGAACACTTTGCTTACTTCATCCAACGATGCTGAGATCAAGACAAATATGTTAGCCCTGTTTGCATTTGTCAGAAGCATTGTTCTTGGTGTGGAAAATACCTGGGACAGTAGTACTTATTTTAAAGGAGCGTTGTTAACCAATGATGTAAAATCGTACGGCTCGTCTGAAAATTTGTGGCGGGGAGCTGTAAAAGCCTTGCTCGGTGTCGAAAAAAATGCTACCACTTTAGTACTTGATGCAGAAGCCAATATTGACACCAGCTACACTTTTAACACAGGGAGCACCTGGTTAGGTGCGGCTGTGGCCACCATCGGATCTAATAACTTTTATTATACATTAGCAGGCACAGCAACCAAAAAAGATGAAGTAACATTAATAGCGGGCGACGTTACCAAAGCTTTCAACAAGCTGTCGGCCTTTGTTAATACCATACTTAGTGCAGCCAACAACTACGCATCGATAGCCCAGGAGAATTTGTACAATAACCACCCAATTATAGGCAACATCGTAAATACCATTAAAAAAGAGCTGAACAGGATCCCTCCAAGTGGTGGTATAGCCGGTATTTATGCCCGGGTAGATGCAGCAAGAGGTGTATGGAAAGCCCCGGCAAATGAAAGCATCAATTCGGTAACAGGGCCTGTTTATGCAATCAGCAATGATGAGCAGGCTAACCTCAATATTGATCCTGTAGCCGGTAAATCAATAAATGCCATAAGGGCATTTACAGGTAAAGGTATTTTAGTTTGGGGCGCGCGCACGCTGGCTGGTAACAGTAATGATTATCGCTACATAAGTGTACGGCGCTTTTTGGTAATGGTTGAGGAAAGCAGCAAAAATGCTGCCGGAGGCTTTGTGTTTGAACCGAATGACGCCAACACCTGGGCAAAAGTACAGGGCATGCTCGAAAACTTCCTTACGCTGCAATGGCGCGCCGGTGCGCTACAGGGCGCTAAACCAAGCGATGCGTTCTTTGTGTCGGTGGGCTTAAACAAAACCATGAGTGCGCTTGATATACTCGAAGGCCGTATGATAGTTGAAATAGGTATGGCCATTGTACATCCGGCTGAGTTTATTATCCTCCGCTTTAGCCAGTTAATGGCCCAGAGTTAATAATTAATTGAGCTCAAACAAACAGAATTAAAAACCATTAAAACCGTTAAAAAATGGCATACCCTCTTACCAAGTTCCATTTCGTAATTGAATGGGGCGGATCGCGTGTTGGCTTCACAGAAGCTACAGGCCTTGATAAACAAATAGAAATAATTGAGTATCGCGAAGGCAATAGCCCCAACTATAATAAATCAAAAATGCCCGGGCTCCATAAGTTCAGCAACATCACCCTTAAACGGGGCACCATGGATGGCGATAAAGACTTTTACCTGTGGATTAATACCGTTAACCTCAATAAGGTTGAAAGGCGCGACATCACCATAAGCCTGTTAAACGAGCTTCACACACCGGTGATCAGCTGGAAAGTAATAAACGCTTTCCCGGTTAAAGTACAGGCAAGTGACCTTAAAGCAGATGGCAATGAAGTAGCTATAGAAACGCTTGAACTGGCCCATGAAGGGTTTGATGTTCTGTTATAGTTAAATCAGCAAAAGTATAACCATGGCGGGCAGCAGTTCAAATTCAACCAGCGCGGGTGGGTATTATCCACCGGTAGGCTTCCATTTTAAGGTGGAGTTTGTTGGTATCGGTAATGATAACGATGTGCGTTTTCAATCGGTAGGCGGGCTTAGTGTTGAGTACGATGTTGAATCGTACAAAGAAGGTGGCGAAAACCGCTATGAGCATAAACTGCCTGTCAGGACCAAATATGCCGATCTGAGCCTAAAAAGGGGCATGCTGGTAAATAGCGCAGTGATTGACTGGTGTAAAAAAGCGTTCCAGGAGCGGAAGTTCGCTGTAGCACAGATCAACGTTACCCTGATGAACGAAGAGCACCAGCCTTTAAAAACCTGGAATGTGTTTGGGGCCTGGCCAAAAAAGTGGTCGGTATCTGATTTTAACGCACAGGAAAACAGCCTGGTAATTGAAAGCCTGGATATAAGCTACAGCTATTTTACGGTTAATTAAATGAGTTATGCCAATTGAGATAAGGGAATTAACTATAAAAGTAACGGTTGATCAGCCCAACCCGCAGGAAAAACAATCGGCAGGCGGCGGCCAGGGCGAAGGCTCAAAGGACGATAAGGATGCCATATTGTCGCAGTGTGTGGAGCAGGTGTTAAATATCATACAAAACAAAAAGGAACGCTAATTTTAAACAGCACCAGCAGTAATGGAAAAGGTAAATATAACAGCCTATAATAATGAGGATCTGGAAGAAAGTCACAAGGTGACCGACGCCGGGCCAAACCCTTTTGTGGCATTGATTAACCCGGAAACATACGCCCTGGACTACGCCGTGGAATTTACCGAATCGCAGGGACATGGAACCAGCGCCGCCAAGCAAAAGTTCAATTTCAAGAAGCCCGAGGAAATGAGCTTCGAGTTTTTGTTTGACAATACCGGAATAATAGATAACAAGCCTAAAGACAATATCCGGGATGATATAGAGACTTTTAAAAAACTGCTGCTGGAATTGGACAGTGAAAGCCATGAGCCGCGTCATTTTAAAATTGTATGGGGCCCGTTTATGTTTAAAGGCAGGTGTAAGGCGCTTACAATTACCTACAAGCTATTTAACGAAAAGGGATTCCCGCTAAGGGCGGTATGCAAAACAACATTTAAGGGCAGTATTGAAGAAACTTTACGCGTAGCCAAAGAAAACAAGCATAGCCCCGATATAACTCATTATAGAATAGTAAAAAGTGGCGAAACTTTGCCCTGGCTTTGCTACCTGGTTTATGGCGATAGTAAATATTATTTACAGATAGCCAATGTTAATAACCTTACCAATTTCAGGAATTTACAACAAGGGCAGTCGCTTTTTTTTCCACCGATAGATAAAAATGTATTAAATGCCTAACGAAGGAATTATACCATCAGAAGGATCAAAAAGTGTATGCACCTATACATTGCTATCCAACGGAACGGCCCTGAGCAGCACGTACCATGTGCTTTCCATCACGGTTAGCAAAGAGGTTAACAGGATACCAACCGCTACCATAATTATAGCGGATGGCGAAGCGAGTAAACAAACATTCGCCATTAGCAATACGGCTGATTTTGAGCCCGGTAAAGAAATTGAAATAAAAGCGGGGTACAGCAGTAAAGAGGATACAATATTTAAAGGAATTGTAATTAAACACGGTATTAAGGTGCGTAAAAGCAGCAGCGTACTGGTAATAGAGTGTAAAGATAAAGCAGTTAAAATGACCGTAGCCTGTAAAAATAAATATTTTAAAGAGGTTAAAGACAGCGATGTTATTGAACAGCTGATTGACGGGTATGGGCTGGAAAAAGATGTAGCTGCTACTGATCTGAGCCATAAAGAACTGGTGCAGTACAACACAACCGATTGGGACTTTTTGATGTGCCGGGTTGACGTAAATGGCTTGCTGTGCATGCCTAATGATGGAAAGATAACCGTTGCTAAGCCCGATTTTTCGGCAGCATCGGTACTAACAGTGCAATACGGAAGTACGGTGCATGACCTTGACGCCGAAATAGATGCAAGGTTTCAGTTTAGCGGTGTAAAGGCAACCGGATGGAGCCAGAGCGATCAAAATGTTGAAACGGTTGACGCGGCAGATCCCTCGGTACCCGAAACAGGTAACTTATCAGCCTCAACATTGGCAAATATTACCGGCACGGATGAGTTTAAGCTGATCCATAGCGGCACCATGGTTGAGCAGGAATTACAACAATGGGCCAATGCCAAGCTGCTTAAGCAACGGATGGCTAAAATACGCGGCCGCATTACTACCGATGGTACACCAGCAGTTATACCCGGTAAAATGATAAAGATAGATGGAGTGGGCGAGCGTTTTACAGGCAATATTTATGTAACAGCGGTAAGGCAGGAGATTCAGAAAGGGGCCTGGCAAACATCCATGCAATTTGGCCTTGAGCCTGAATGGTTTGCCCAAAGTTATGAAGTTGAACAACCACAGGCGGGTGCTTTATTGCCCGCTATACAGGGCCTTCAAATAGGAATTGTAACAAAACTGGAAAGCGATCCCGATGGCGAAAACAGGATACAGGTAAAGGTACCGGTAATTGATGCTGCAGATGACGGGATCTGGAGCAGGGTGTGTACGTTGGATGCAGGAAAAAACAGGGGTACATTTTACCTGCCCGAGATTGGCGACGAGGTGATAGTAGGATTTATTAACAACGACCCCCGCCATGCCGTGATATTGGGAATGGTAAATAGTAGCAAAAATCCGGCGGCGCTAACGGCCGCCGACAAAAACGACGAAAAAGGATACACCAGCCGAAGCGGCATGAAGATGATCTTTAATGATGATAAAAAATCAATTGACATTGAAACACCGGCCGGGAATAAGTTTACGATAAGCGAAGACGAAAAATCCATGAAAATGGAAGATCAGAACGGGAACAAGTTTACGATGGACCAGGATGGGATAACAATAGACAGCTATAAGGATTTGACCATCAAAGCAAAAAAAGAGTTAAATGTTTCAGGGCAAAATGCTACGGTAAAGGCCGACTCCCAGGCTACTTTTAAAGGAGGGTCGGCAGCGGAGTTTTCGTCGGGTGGCAGCACAGCTTTGAAAGGCAGCACAGTACAAATAAATTAAAACAGTAAAAGGATGCCGGCAGCAGCAAGAGTAGGAGATATGCATACATGCCCGTTGGTAACGGGAGTGGTTCCGCACGTGGGCGGGCCGGTTTTACCGCCGGGATGCCCAACGGTATTGATAGCCGGAATGCCGGCGGCGCGGGTTGGTGATATGCTTACCTGCACAGGCCCGCCTGATACTATTTTGCAGGGCTCGGCAACGGTAACAATTGGCGGGATGCCGGCAGCAAGAATGGGCGACCCCACTGCACATGGTGGCGTGATCATATTAGGGGCGCCGACTGTAATTATTGGAGGATAAAATTAAAAAAACTGAACCTTGGCAAAGCAAGCATTTACAAACAACGATTTTTTAGGCAAAGGCTGGAGCTTTCCGCCCACTTTTAATATCAATAGTAAGAGCGTGGAAGTAACAGAGAAGGAGTTGGACATACAAAAAAGCCTTGAAATACTGCTGACTACTACAGTTGGCGAGCGGGTTATGGAGCCCAAATACGGCTGCGATATGGTCGACCTGGTTTTTGAGCCGTTGAACACGACTATAAAAACCATAATGATAGACCGGATACAAACAGCCATCCTTTATTTCGAGCCCAGGATAGATGCAAAAAATATAAACATGGATACCCAGGATGAAGCCGAAGGTATAGTGCTGATAGAGATTGACTACATAGTACGCAGCACCAACTCAAGGTTCAACTTTGTTTACCCTTATTATATTGACGAGGGAACTGAAATTCAAATTATAACAACAAATACACAGGTAGCCTAACCAATAAACATATGGCCTGCAACGAATATAAAAATCCTTTACAGCGTGGTGGAACCGACCAGCAGCAACGCCAGCTTGCCGCGCTCAAAAGCGATTATGTATCGATAGATGAGCGCGACTACAAAGAATGGATAGTTTTTGCCAATCAGTTTGCGGGTTTTGTAAAATATTTTGATGTAAACAATAACCAAACGAATAACTGGCAGCCATTTTTTAACTCGGATATCTCGGCCATATTAGGCACCGTAGCCATACAGGATATCAATGAATACCGCCTTGCGATAAAGGAGAAATTTGATGCAATACATAACCCGGCCAATAAAACTCAAGCCGATTTTTTAAGAACAAATTTAAACTCATTGTTCAGCGGTGTTCTAAGCCTGACATTGGCGCTCGATAGCTACTGCATCCAGCTTCCGGAGAGCAGCCCATTAAAGGCGATCATTGCCAACCTGATAAAAACAAAGCTCCAGGCGCCGTTTGCTTCCCTTTTAACTTTTTATAAATCGGCATATAGCAGTAATCCCTTGTTAACGCTTGTAAAAGAGAGTGATAACAGCAAATGGATCATCCTGAACCGCGGCGCTCAAAACCCCCAGGCAATTTTAACTTCCGAAAGTGTATCGCCGCTTTGGCTTAACGGGAGTGCATCATTGCATGATTTTTATAACAGCTTAACACCAAATCCAAAGGTTTTTGGCCCCGACTCCGCGGTCGAGAAGAAAATAATACACCTTTCAAGGCACAATTTGTTTACGGGCATTTTTGATACATACCTGCAAACCTACACCCGCATCATCAACGAGGCCGAAAGCCAATTGTTGGTTACGCTTACAAATGATAGCACGCATACGCCACATTATGCGTTGTTCATTACCTTTCTAAAGTTGTTTAAATATGCTAAGCAAAGCCTTAATACATTAACGCAACGGCATCTTGACTTTTATTATAAAGAAGTACTGAAGCTTACTCCCAAAAAAGCAAGCGCGAGCCACGCCCATGTGATAATTGAACTTGCCAAACAGGTTGACGAATTTATGTTGGCCAAGGGCGCTGCTTTTAAAGCCGGAAAAGATGGCCTGGGGAAAGACGTAAGCTTTACGCTTGACGCGGATACTGTATTTAATAAAGCCGGGGTAGTTAAATTAATGAGCATATATCGTGGCGATGATAAAGATAATATCGGTACGGTAATTAATAAAGGGCGCTGGTTTGCATCGCCGGTAGCCAACAGTGCCGATGGTTTAGGCGACAAATTAAAATCATTGAATGGCGAATGGCATCCTTTTTACAATAAGGAATATTTTGATGGTGCGCTATCGGCTATCGATATGCCAAAAGCGCAGATAGGTTTTGCAATTGCCAGCCATTATTTGTTTTTGAATGAGGGACAACGGGAAGTTAATTTAAACCTGGAATTTGCCGGCGCAAATCAATTTTTGCCCGTTAGCACAGCGGTTGATTGTTATGTTACAACAGCTAAGGGGTGGTACAAGGTGCCTGATACCTCTGTTAAGGTAATAAACAAGCAAAATAACAGCGCTGCAAAGGAATGTTCGGCTATTTACTTCATTTTACAAGGCAATGAACCCGCGGTTGTTAACTATAATGCGAAACTGCATGGCGGCACTTTTAAAAGTCAGTTACCGATAGTTAAGGTTTATCTTAAAAATGAAAACGGCGATGCCTATCAATATGATGACCTTAAAGATCGTGTATTAGCATCGGTAGAAATAAATGTTTCTGTGGGGGGTAATGACACTACTTACAATACTAATGGAATAAAGCAATTATTAGTATCAGGCGACAGCGGCCCTTTTGATGCATCAAAACCATTCCAACCGTTCGGCCCTGCGCCCAAAGCCGGTTCTTCATTAGTTGTTGGTAGCCAGGAGCTGTTCACTAAGAAAGGTGCGGTGGTATTGATAAGTATCGAGTGGATAAATATGTCGAACGACTTTAGCACAATAAAATATCCTCCGTTAAGCAATACTGTGCCTGTTGCGCATGTAGAGTTTATAGCTAACGGTAAGTGGAAAAGTGGGGCCGATCTTAATATTTATGATTGGGGACATTTCAATAGTGCCGTATTGACAACTGGTAAGGCCCGTTTTTCACTTGATGACGATACCATTGTTACGTACAACGAGCCATATACCGCATATGACAATAAAACCAATCAGGGATTTTTGAAAATTACGAATGGGGACGACTATGGGTTCGACGCATATCAAACTCTTCTGGTCAAATATCTCATTGGAGTTGCCAACAAAACTATCGATCCCGCTACCAACAGCGGGCCTTATAAACCATACTCACCCACTATCAAATCAATTTATATCAGCTATAATGCAGTAACTAATTATAACATCGGCACCAACAATCAAAAAGATTTTGATAGTCGCGCTATTCAATACTGCCACTTATCTCCATTTGGCGAGGCCGAGCAAAGTAAAACTTTAAACCCCGGCGAGAGTGTTTTCATGCTGCCGCAATTTAATCATGCGGAAGAAAATTCTTCGGCAGATGATGTTGCGGAATTCTTTATAGGCCTCGATAATTTAACGGCCCAGCAAAGCGTAAACATACTTTTCCAGGTATTGGAAGGCACAAGCGATCCGGTGGTTTCCATTTATAAAAAACTGATTTCCTGGAACTACTTGTCAGGTAACCGGTGGAAAGCTTTTACCGATCAGCAGGTGGTAGACGGTACAGCTTATTTAAGGCAATCCGGCATAATTTCTTTCCAGATCCCCGAAGGGACAACAACCGATAATACCATTATGCCTGCCGGTTATTTGTGGATAAAAGCATCTATATCCATTCCAACGGACCCTGCTGCTCCGGCAGGCTCCAATAAACCAGGGGCGGTATGTAAACTGCTCAATGTATTAGCGCAAGCGGCACAGGTTACCTTTGCAGATAATGGGAATGATCCTGCGTTTTTAAGTAGCGCTTTACCCGGCAATACCATAAGCAAACTGGTAAACGCGCAAACAGCTATAAAAAAGATAGCACAGCCATATCCATCATTTGGAGGTAAGCCAGTTGAAGACAACACGCATTTTTATGTACGCGTGAGCGAAAGGCTGCGCCATAAGGACCGCGCAATTACCATCTGGGATTACGAACGCCTGGTGCTGGAGGCCTTCCCCGAAATACATCGCGTTAAGTGCCTTAATCATACCAAGTATGAAAACGGCAAGCTTTATGAAGATGCGCCGGGATATGTTACCGTAATTACCATACCCGACCTGACCAATCATAACGAAATAAACCCGTTAAGGCCCTACACCAACGCCGATACTATTACGCAAATACAGGCGTATCTGCAGCAACGGATCTCGTGCCAGGTTAACCTGAATGTTAACAACCCCATTTTTGAAGAGGTGCAGCTGGTATTCAAATTGAAATTGTTTGAGGGGCGCGATTACAGTTATTATAGCAAATTGCTTAAGGACAGTATTACCAGGTACCTAAGTCCATGGGCGTACGGGCAAGCGGATGATGTACAGTTTGGTGGCAAAATTGAAAAATCGGTATTGATCAATTTTATTGAAGCACAATATTATGTTGATTATATAACCGATGTACAGTTATACCTGCTCGGCAGCGATCCGAATGTTATGCCGCAGGATCAGGAAGAAATTGAAGCGACAACATCCATATCTATCCTGGTTTCTGTGCCGGCCGATAAGCACAACATAACAGAAATACCGGATGTGGCAGCGGCTCAGAATAATTCAAAGTGCGCAGACCCATATAATATGATAAGCATATAACTATATCAACCAATTGAGATGGCAGATAATGTAACCATATATAAAAACCCCAAAATGCCCCCGGCAGAGGATTATAACTATCTGCGGGCGCAGGGAATGGACTATATTGAGGCCCTGGGCAATAAATTGTGGACAGATTACAATATTCACGATCCGGGTATTACGATGCTCGAAGCATTGTGCTATGCCATAACCGACCTTGGCTACCGTTCGTCATTTGATATAAAAGATATTTTAGCATTGCCGCCTAAACAGGCCCCCGATCCTGATTTGCAGGCATTTTACACCGCCAAAAATATATTAACTGTAAACCCATGGACAACAAGTGATTATCGCAAACTAATTATTGATGTTAATGGAGTAAAAAATGCCTGGCTGCACTGCCTTAAATGCCCCTGCGATATATTTTTATACGCCAACTGCCTAAAAAGTGAACTACAATATAACGCTACCGAACATCCCATTATAATAAAAGGAATGTACGATGTAAAGGTTGAGTTTGAAGATGATGTTACCGCAGGCGATTTAAACAGCGGTAAAATTTTACACACCTTTAGTTTTATAAGCGATGTGGTTAATAACATCACCTCATCCGCAGTAATTGAAATGCGTTTGCCATCTTTTAAAAGCCTGGAGGGCGACGATACGGCAATGACATTTTTTACTGTGCCTGCAGATGATGTTCAAAGCGTGGATACCAAGTTCATATCAGGCAATAAAGGCGACAATACCGATATCCCGCAAGCCGACCTGGGGAAGGGGTTACGCAATCCGCTGTTTGCTACACTTAATATTACGCTTGATCCTGCAAAAGTAAACTTACCTGGCGGCAATCAAAAGCTGATGGAAGATGTGCCGTTTACCATTTGGTTTAACAGCGATGCCGACAGAAAAGCCATACAACTGGCTGATATTAAAACGGCTATAAATGATATTGCCGACCAGGGCATTGTACCCAACTATTACGATAAGGTTAAAGCTGCCGCCGTTATCATAAAAAACGTGCGCGACACATTGATGGCGCATAGAAATCTTTGTGAGGATTATTGCTCTATTACGGCCGTCGAAACTGAAGACGTAGCTGTTTGTGCCGATTTGGATGTAAGCCCCGAAAGCGATATTGAGCAGGTTTTAGCACAGGCATATTTCCTCATCGATCAATATTTTAGTCCTGATGTTGATTTTTATTCACTCGCCGAAATGGTGAAAGCCGGTTTTTCGGTGGATGAAATATTTAACGGCCCGGCCTTAAACAGCGGGTTTATAAAAGATGAGCAACTACAGGCTGCGCAATTAAAAACCGAATTGCACACTTCGGATATTTATGCCATACTCATGAATATTCCCGGCGTACTGGCGGTTCGCAGTTTAATATTGTCGCCTTATGATAATGAAGGTCACCGGTTAAAGGGCGAAGCATGGGTTTTACCCGTGGAGGTTGGTAAACAGCCCCGGCTGTATATCAATGGAAGCAAATTCCTGGTGTTTAAAAATGGCCTGCCTTTTTTGCCGGATAAGGCCGAATTAAGTGATACGCTTAACGTAATTAAAGGTAATAATATACGCCCCAAATTTTCTGCCGGCGATAACCTGATACCGGTACCGGTAGGGTCATACTACCCATTAACAGATTATTACCCGGTACAGTATTCGCTGCCGCTTACTTATGGCGTTGGTTATTTTGGCCTGCCGCAAAATGTAACTAACCAGCGCAAGGCCCAGGCAAAACAACTTAAAGCTTATTTGCTTTTTTATGAGCAATTGCTCGCCGGCTATCTGGAGCAGCTAAGCCACGTGAAAGATTTGTTTTCTTTAAGTACAGCTATCAGCAAAACATATTACAGCCACAAACTGGACAACTCGATAATAAAAGATATTGAAGATGTATGTACCATGTCCGAAACGGAACTGCAATCCATCAGCGAAAGCCAAACTACCTTTTTAGACAGGCGGAACCGATTTTTGGATCACCTTATGGCGCGTTTTGGCGAGCAGTTTAATGACTATGCCCTAATGCTGTACAGCTACAGCGACAGTAAAAAAATTGCCGATGAGATATTAATTAAGGACAAGATAGCTTTTATAAAAGATATACCATTTGCAGGCAGCAATCGTGCAAAAGCCTATAATTATAAGGATGCATCAAATATTTGCAGCGATAACAATATAGCCGGTATTAAAAAACGCATCGAGCAGGTTTTAGGGCTTAAACAATTTGACGACTATGTGGACATAACCGATGTTACCGATACATCGGGCAATGCTATAGCGCGTTATTGGAATATTACCGATGATAATGGTACAGAGTGGCTGCTAAGTAATAAAAACTATCTTAATTATACCCCCGAAGATGCCAGGACAATGGCTAAATATGACGCCAATAATTTATTAAATCTTCTTACTGATGTTACAAAATATGATGTAAAGAAAGATACAGAATGGCATGTGATAGTTAAAAACGGCGCCAGCCAGGCCGTAGCTGTAAGCGCGGCATCCTTTGCTAAAAAAGCTGACGCCATTGCTCATATAAATAAAATTGCAGCTTTTATAAAGGGCATAGCAGAGGCCAACAAGATTTTTATTGTGGAGCATTTACTGCTAAGGCCACGCAATTTGCCGGGAGGCCTTATACCCGCCGGCGATGCGCTATTACCCATCTGTATCACCGCCGATTGCAATGTTTGCGGCGATGAAGATCCATATAGCTTCCGCTTAACCGTTGTAATGAATGGGGCGAACGGGCTTACAAACGAAGGCCTGCAGTTTCGCCGGTTTGCCGAGAACGCTATACGGATGGAGATACCTGCCCATTTAGGCATTAAAATTTGCTGGGTTTCAACCGCCCAATTGCAAACTTTTGAAACACTGTATTGCGCATGGGAAAATGAGCTTGCAAAAGCCAACCCGGATACTGTACAGCTAAGCAATAAGCTAAAAAGCTTAATAGATGAATTTAGCCAGTTAAAAAATATTTATCCTAAAGCCTCATTGCACGATTGTGTGGACGGAGACGATCAAAACCGTGTTTATTTAAACAAAACTGTTATTTAATTTAAAATAATTTGTCATGCAGCCAACGCAATTTAACTATCCTGAGTTTGTACCAGATCAAATACTCACGAGCAGTAACCTCAACGATATGTTTAACTATCTTGACGAACAGGATAGGTTAACGCGTACCAACCTTATTGGCGTAGGCATTGTATGCGGTTTGGAGGTATCGGTAAACGCGAGCTATACCCAGCTTACCATAAGCGCCGGTTGCGGTATAACATCAGGAGGGTATTTAATCACTTTCCCTAAAACAACATTTACACAATATAAAGATTATAACGCCCTTAAACCGCTTTATTACGAAAAGTTTGTTGATAGCGTAAGCAAAACGCAACGCTATAAGCTGGGCGAACTTTTTGAAACTGCGGTGGTTGAAGGCGCGGCCCCGTTAAGCAAAGATTACCTGAAAGATAAAGTAGTGCTGCTGTATGTCGAGCTTTTGGAAGATCAGTCAAAAAACTGCGACCCGGGAAGCTGCGACGACAAAGGAAAAAATATCGATATCACTTTCAGGCCTTTGCTGATAAGTATTGACGATGCTGCAAAACTTAAAACCGCAGGTGCCGATTACGGAGATTCCGGCGCCACTTATAAAACGCTGCCTAAACTAAAAATGCCGCGATATAATGTACCCGCTACCATACTGCAATCAACCGCGCAGGTACTTGATGTTTATCGTAAAATATTATCAACCTCATTTATTGATAAGGTTCAAAACGCGTTAACCCAAACCTATAATATCCTGCAGCCGGTTATTAAAGATATCTATCCAACTAATCCGTTTGCTCAATTGAGCACAAATATGGCATTCCTCAACAACGGAAGCTTAACAGAGTTGGAAGCCATTAACTATCAATATTATTATGACCTTTTCAGCGATGTTGAATTGGCATACAGCGAGCTTCGGGAAACCGGTATCGAAGCGCTGAGTTTGTGTTGCCCCGATGCCAACCTGTTCCGGCTCCATTTGCTGCTGGGCAATGTCGTTCAGGATAATGCTAATCCGCCGCTTGTTAACAGGCAATATTTTATCCCGTCGCCGGTGATGGAGTGCCATTGCAAACAAACCAACCGGTTGCGCTGGTTATTTAAACGCATCCAGCTTTTGCTGCAAAACTTCTACGCCGCGTACGGTGTTACCGGCAACTTCGGCGATTTGTATACGCCAGAACAATTAAAAGCCCGCCAATTAAACAACAATATCAGGATAACGCCAAGCAGCCTGGGTAAATATCCTTTGGCAAAAAAAGCCATTCCATTTTATTATATGCCTGTTGAGGGCACGGGCTCCCTGGTTGATAATTGGGATATTGAAAAAACAGCCGATGGAGAGGCCGATCAGAATTTATCATATAATTCAAACTTATACGCCACAGATGATTATGTGCTGAACCCGCTTAATTATGACCTGGAACCCTATAATTTTTTACGGGTGGAAGGCCATATAGGGATGAAGTATACAACAGCATTAAAAAGCATAGTAGGCTTAAGAAATAAAAACCGCCTTCCTTTTGACGTTGTGACGCTTGGCACCGACCTGGAATCACTTAAAACCGCGCTGGCAGACCTGGGCAAAACCAGTACAGTTGCCGCGCTTGTTGAAAAATATGCCGACCGGATAAAAACCCCCTGCCAGTTCCAGGATATCGATACCCTTTATGATACCCTTATAGCCGAAATTACTTGTCAGTTGTGCCGGACGATGCTGTATTTTTACCAGCTTAACGAGCCAGGCACTACCGGCGATACACTCCTGTCAAAAGTGCCGCTGGTGCTTAAATGCAACCCCGGGTATTATGTACAGCCGGCTACCTTTGGCTTTTTCTTTGAAAAATTCTACGCTAATTATAAAAAGGATGGTATCGCATTTATGTACCGCTCTTTTGATAAGCAGGGTTTTACACCTATCAATATATATTTCTTTTTCCTGCTTTACATCGAGCAGTTTTTTGAAACATTCACCTCATCGTTAGGCAACTTCGACTTCGCGGCTTTTACAGAGGCCTATAAAAGGATGATCTCGATAGCTACCGATATTAAAAATAATCTTAGCAGCCAAACAGAAAACGACAGGGTTAGCCTTGAAACGTTAGATCAGCTTAAAAAGCTGATAGGAATGTGCGTTCAAAAACCAATTGAAGCACTTTATAAGGACTATCTGTTACGTTGGGTGCACATTATGATGCTGCAAAAGTTTGGTTATTTTGCGCGTAAACATCCCGGCATACAACATAAAGCCGGGGTACCCATGGGCGGTACCTTTGTAATGGTTTATCATGAAGTCCCTGTTCCCAACCCAACTACAGCCAATACGGCCACTCTTGCTGATTCTGCCACGGAACAAGCGGCTGATGCTGTGCTTGCGCAAGCCAACCAGAGTCCGCAGGAAGTTTTAAAGCTTTTTGGCCTTGCCGCATCAGATACCCAGCAACCGGCGGCAGCTCCGCAGGCGGGCGCACGAATTCATGTGAATGAAGCTACCGGTGGTAAAGTGATTGCAGATGCACCTGAATACACCGGGCCGGCATCGCACTTTGATGAAATTAATGCATTTAAAACCGAAAATCAGGCAGAGCTTGATGAACTTGGAATATTGTTGCAAGGTATAAATGCAACACAAAGCCCATTGGCAGATGCTGTTGCCGAAATAGGGAACGGCATAGTAATAGCTGATTTTTACCTCCCATATATGTGTTGTTCCGACTGTCCGCCAATACAATTTACTGTTAAAGAAGTTGCCGAAACGCTTACCATAGCTGTTACGCCCGGCGTTTTCTGCGGAGCAGACGACAAAACTTATATTATTAATGTTACGCCCGATGGCGGCGAAGTAACCGGCGAGGGCACTTCTAAAACGGCGGATGGTAAATTTGTGTTTACCCCCTCAGTTGTTACGTTTGCTGCTACAGATAAGGCAAAAGACATTACTTTGACGTATAAGGCTTTCGGCCAAAGTATTACAACAAAAGTAACTGTTTATCAAAAACCGGTAGCTGATTTTGATGCGGTGGCTATAGGAGGCGGAGCTACCGTTACTATTACCAATAAATCATCTGCTTTTGCCGATAAATATTCATGGGATTTTGGAGACAGTAAAACCTCCCTTGATAAAGATCCGGTACCGCATACCTATACAAAAGATGGCCCTTATACTATTAAGTTAACGGTATCAAACAACAATATTTGCACAGATGTAAAATCAAAAGATGTAACGATTGTCACCCCCGAAGTAAATATCGATATTGCCCAAAAGGCTTTTTGCAGTAATGACACTGCTGCATACCCCATTGTAGTTTCTCCATCCGATGCGGTTGTAATAGGCGAAGGGGTAATATCTACAGGAGGTACCTTTTCCTTTCAGCCTAAGCTGGTAAGTTTAAATAATGCAGCCAGCAAAACAATTAAATTAACCGCTCAGAAAAATGAAAAGCAAAAAAGCATTGATGTAACGGTCTTTCAGCAGCCCACAGCCGATTTTACCATTGTACCGCAAACCGATAAACCGGGCACCGTTGCATTTATTAATAAGTCGCCATCTTTTGTTACTGGCTATCAGTGGACGTTTGGCGACTCAACGCCGGCTTCTAACGATGAAACACCTCCGCCGCACACATATACAACCGAAGGCGATCATCCGATAACCCTGGAGGTTTATAACAGCGATTGTAAAGGCATCCCAAAGACTATTAATTATAACGTTCAACTGCCTAAGCCCGAGATTGACATTGTTCCTAAATTATTCTGCATCCAGGATACAAAAATTTACCCTATCTCAGTCGGCGCAGATGGCGGTACTGTAACCGGGGAGGGTGTAAGCAAGCTCGCAGACGGTTCTTATATATTTACGCCGTCTGCTGTTCCTGTGTTTCCAACCGCAAAAAGACCGGTAATTTTTACAAACACCTTAAATGGGGTGCCAAAAACCGTTGAAGTAACACTATACGGCGCGCCGATTGTCAAATTTTCCACAGCGCCGGTCAGTACTTCTCCATTCAGTGTTCAGTTTATAAATGAAACCGAAAATGCCGATAAGTTTCAATGGATATTTGATACACAGGGGACATCTGACGAAAGAGACCCAATCAAGACCTTTGGCACGCAGGGAACAATCAATGTTACTTTACGGGCATCAAATGCCGACATGTGCAAAGGCTTTATAACAAAACCTGTTACTGTAACAGGGCAGCAGCTAATTACTAAAACATGCCTGCCGGTAGCCGGTATTTTAGAGCAGTTTAATGGACTGAAATCAATAGACACAAAAAACTATACGGCTTTTGTGAGAGCGTTCCCGGCATTAACTACCGAATTGAAGCCGTTTTTTGATAGCCTGACCGGAGCAGATGGATTGAGCATGGAGAACCAGGTCGCTTTGTTTAAAAATCTTAAAGCCGCAGACCTGATACCTAAATGGATAGACGCGCTTACCAAATTGCTTGAAAAAAACATCGCGCTTACCGGGTTAACGGCAGCATTGGTGAAAATATTGGCGCAGCTGATAGAACATATAGCCTGTATTCAACCCGATGACATTAGCAAAGCCAAAGTGCCAATGGCCGATGCATTAAATACGCTCGGTGCTTTCTGCGAAGCGTTTTTAGCGATGGTTAAAAAAGCAACCACAGACCAGAAGCAACAACTGGCTGCCGCCATTAACCAAATGAATAAGTTGGACGACGGCCTCAAAGAAGAAGTGCAGCGGGTAGCATCAAATAACGAAAACACAACTAAAACAAATTACGTGGCAACATTAAAAAAGATCATTAAACTATTTGTTGCATAAAAAGTACTGACCTTCTATGTTTTTAGAGACTGAAAATAACATTGGTAATTTTTCATTTCAATTGCAGTATAACGGCAACGTGGATGGTATTGCGATAAAAAAAACAACAGAGGACATAGTTGAGCAAAGTTTTTTACCTGCGCTGGAACGTTTGTTGGATAAGCACAGTCCGCCGCAAAATGTTGTTTCAATAGATGAACTAATTTGCGAAATTAATATTGGCGCTGGTGACTTAAATGACCGGCTCGCTGGTAAAATAATGCAGCAACTGGAAAAATTGCTGCTTGAAAAGCTTGTTTTGGTTAGTGACACTGAACAACCGCCAACTGTTGAAAAACGTTTTGCCGAAACGTTGTTGTATTACCTGGAGAATGGGTATTTGCCCTGGTGGGCGGCAATAAGCACCAGGCAACAGCTTAACGAATTGATAATAGCCCTGGTTGAAAGCGGGATCCCAGCAGGCACGGTGGAAGCCTTGCTGATCTTATTAAAACGTGAAACGGTTGTATCCCGCATCTGTAATGATTTTGAAGATGCCACTTTTTGGAGCTTTTTTAAATTGTTGCCGGGCTGGGCCGACAATTCCATTACCACAGCCTGGCAAAAGGATTATCTCACTTTTATTGCCGCCGAAAAACCAGCCTCTGATAAACGCCCGGTCTCTTTATTGTATAAAAAAAGCCTCCTGAAAAGCTTATCGCTGTATAAGGCTAACCAATTGGCATTTAGTCTTGTGGAGATAAACAAGCAATTTGTAAATCTTTTTACAGCCGGGGTTTGGCTGCAGTTTAGTTCATTCAATAAAAACTTCGCGGCAGCTGCTGTGAAATTGATCGACAAAATAAAAAATGAGGAGCTAAAAACAACGTTAGCATTGGTTGGCAAACGGGATAGTCGGACAAACGAAGAGACGTCTCAAAAAAAAGAAGCCGGAAAACCAGACCAGGCAAAAGAACAAGCAGATGAACCAGAAAATACTCCAATTAAGGATGCTATTTATATCAACAATAGTGGCCTTGTAATTATCGCGCCTTATTTAGGAATGTTTTTCAGGAAAGTTGGTATTGTTAAGGATGATAAAATAACTGATTTAACCAAAGCAATTACCCTGTTAAATTACATCAGCAAAGGTTTTGACGCGTTTGCCGAATTTGAAATCGTTTTGCCAAAACTGCTTTGCGGACTTGACGTGAAAGATGCGCTTAAATCCCGGTATATGATTACCGGCGATGATGTAGCAATGATAGATGAGTTGCTTAGCTCTGTTATAGCTAACTGGCCGATCTTGAAAAACACGTCGAGCGACACCTTGCGCAGCACATTTTTATTGCGCGATGGAAAACTTACATTTAAAGATAACGGCCAACACCTTAAAGTGCAGCAAAACTCTTTGGATGTTTTACTGGAACATCTTCCCTGGAATATCAGCATAGTAAAGCTGCCCTGGATGAAAAATATATTATATGTTGAATGGGTATAAATTATACCCAGTTAATAATTCGGTGTAAATTAATAAAGGATAAATATGGTATCAACCACTGAAAAAACGGCTAAAACAAATCACATCGCCCCCAAAAAGGCGGATGGGAATTGTTTTTTCCGAAAGGCCGAGGAGCCTTCGTTTTTTCAGTCGAATGATAAACCGGCATTTTTTGGCGGTGCTGCTGTTCAACCCAAATTGTCTGTAAGCACGCCCGATGATCCCCACGAAAAAGAAGCTGACCAGGTGGCCGACCAGGTAATGCGCATGCCGGATCCGGTAGCCGCCCCGGTTAATGCCAGTCCTCAGCAGGGCGAAGATGTGCAACGGAAAGAAGAGGAAGAGCATACTGTACACCCCAAACTGGAAAGCCCTTCCATCACTTCGCTGCAATGCAAACAACAGGGTGCCATCATCAGCCCAAGGCTAATGCCGTTTGTACAGCGCAGCAGCGATGGCGACGAATTGGTATCGGATTGCAGCGATACTGCACCATCCGGCCAGCATAGTGAAGGCCACTTATCATTAAAATCACTTCCATTATGCCGCAGCCCCGGCCAGGCCGAAAGTAATCGCGGGCCGCCGGCAGCAAGTTTCAGCTTTGAATCGTCACTTTCCTCAAGTAAAGGAAATGGCAGCGCATTGCCCTCTGACACGATGGCCAGCATGAACTCGCGTTTCAATACCGATTTCAGCGGCGTGCGTATTCATACCGGCGCTACAGCCGAAACCTTAAGCAGCAGCATAAATGCCCAGGCATTTACGCATGGCAGCGATATTTATTTCAATACCGGCAAATTTCAGCCCGGTACTGATAGTGGCGGCTTATTGCTTGCGCATGAGCTTACACATACTATACAGCAAGGCAGCGTCTCTCAACCTGCCCAGGGAAGCGCTGTATCCCGAAAACCCATCATACAACGCCAGGCTCATGACCGGCCTGTACCCACTCAATTAAACAATGCCGTAGCCAAAGCAAAAGGCGAAGTTGGTAAAGTAAATGCAAATGAAGCTGGTCCCGATGGTTTCCGTACGGGCTGGCAAAGGCTTGTTGAATATTTTAAAACCACCTTAGGCCAGGATAAAGTTGTTGCCGAAGGGCAATCCGGTTCACAGGGCGCGGTATCCGAAGGCGATATTAAAAAAGAAAGAAAAATTGATAATGCGCTGCCGCCTGCAAACCCAAGGCCGGCCGCCGGTCCATACGTTAGGGATGCTATGCCAAGCTGGTGTGGTATTTTCGCGTTCTGGAGTTTGCACAAAGGCGGGGTACCGATAAGAAGGTGGGAAATAGGCGGGCCTCCGGCAGTCGAGGCTAACGCGGCATATCCGCCGGGTTATATTCCAAAAGCCGGTGATATAGCCTACCGGAACGCATTTTCGCACTACGCGCTGGTGGAGAAAGCCACAGGCGATACCGTTACCACTATAAACGGAAATACATCCGGCGAGAATAACCTTGGCGCCCAAATCCAGGTTAAAGATCATCCCCTAAAGAGCTGGACAGCATTTTTTGATCCATTGATGCTGATGAACGGGCAGCTTGGTTCGGGCGATAGCGCTGCTGCAGAAAAACCAAAAACGCTAAGGGAAATGCGGCAGCAACTATTCCACGTAAACCGCAAGGAAGATACAGATCATGGCGACGCAGAAAGCTCTGGCGATGGCGTAGAGACGCAGGTACATGCCAAACCCGGGAGTGTTAATCCAACCGGTACACTTACACATAGTCCACCCGCTACACCTGCTGTACAGGCTAAAGAAGAACCGGGCCATCATGAAGATGACCTACAAGAGAATGAAGCGCAGCATGAGCCACAAAGCCATGAATTGCAACGCAAACATGATGGTGAAGACGTACACAGCGAGTCGCAGGGGCCGGATGTTCAGCTTAAAGCGGATAGAAAGATTCAATGTTCCTGGTTCGACAGCGCTTTATCGGTAATTAATTCGGCGGTTGATTATGTGGCCAAGGGGTTGGAAGCTGGCAAGGAATTTTTACTTAACCAGGCCCGCGATTTTGCGATGGCCATACCGGGCTATATGGCCCTGCGCGTAGTGTTGGGCGAAGACCCGATAACCAATCAGCAGGTTGAGCGTAACGGCCATAACTTTATTGAAGCGGCATTTGACATTATGCCGGGGGGCCGCCTGTTGCATCAAAAACTCGAAGAACTTGGTGCGCTCAGAACTGCCGAAGCATGGGTTGATACGCAAATAGCTGCCATTACATCTGTAGTACAAGGGATTGAGAATAGCGTTGAAAACTTCTGGAACCGCCTTTCGCTTGCCGACCTTGCGCATCCTCAACAGGTATTTGAGCGGATAGGAACCATTATACATGATGCTATAACCAGCATCATCAATTTCGCGGTAAACGCCGCTACCGAATTACTGGCCATTGTTAAACGCTTCCTGCTTAACCAGTTGGTATCGTTCATCAAAGATCATACTACGGCCTATCCGTTACTCTGTGTTATTTTGGGACAAGATCCTGTAACTGACGAACATGTAGACAGGAACGGCACAACCATATTGAATGCGCTGCTGGAACTTGGCGGCGAAGAAGGCCGCGAACAGCGCCGGCAGATGCAGGAAACAGGCAGCTTTAAAAAGGTTGCAGATTATATTGACCGGGGTATCCGGATATTTGGCAATGCCTACACCGATATAAAAGCCGGTATCGCCCATATCTGGGATTATGTATCTATTGATAGCCTGATGCACCCGATAGATACTTTCAACGAGATTTATAACACCTTTGCCGCGCCGGTACGCAAGGTATGGGATTTTGTAACCGAAGTGGGTGCCGCAATACTCCGGTTTATAAAAGAGGTATTGATGGTACGGCTCTCGGCATGGGCGCGCACGCAACGGGGTTATTTCCTGGTTACAGTTATTATCGGCGAAGATCCGTTTACGAAAGCAAATGTTCCGCGAAATACCGAGAATGTGATCCATGGCTTTATGAGCCTGATGGAAGGCGGCGAAGAGCAGTTTAACCAGATGAAGGAATCCGGAGCCATCGACCGGACAACGCAACGCGTTAACGCTGCAGTGGAGCGGTTGAATATGACGCCGGAATCGGTTATACAGCTGTTTGTCGATCTGTGGCATTCGTTCAGCTTAAATGATCTTATTCACCCAATAGAGGCCTTCCAGCGTATTATTCACAGGTTTGGTGAGCCGATAGCGCGGTTGATCGCATTTGTGATCGAGATCATCAAAATTGTGATCGATGTGATCATGCAGATCATGAACTTCCCAACCGACCTGATCCGCAACATTATAGCTAAAGCCATGCTGGCGATAGAAATGATTAAGCGCGACCCGATTGGCTTCCTCAAAAATTTACTGAAAGCAATTAAAGAAGGCTTTACGCAGTTCTTTACCAATATTGTCGAGCACCTCATTTTCGGGCTCACCGGCTGGCTGATGAGTGAGCTGAAGGATGCCGGCGTGCCCGAACTTAAGGATACTACTTTACGGGGAGTAATTACCTGGATACTGGCAGTGCTTGACCTGTCAATGGAAACCATTTGGAAGAAACTTGCCGAGCATCCAAAAATTGGCCCGCAAAAAGTTGCGAAGATCCGAAGCGTGATCAACACCCTTGAAGGTATCTGGACATTTATAAAAGATGTACAGGAAAGGGGTATCGAGGCTATTTGGGATAAGATTAAAGAACAATTGACAAATCTTTGGGATACCGTGCTCAGCAGCGTTAAAAACTGGGTAATGGAGCAAATTGTCAATAAGGTTACAGCCAAATTGCTCTCTATGCTTGATCCAACGGGTATCATGGCAGTTATTAACAGCGCTATTGCACTTTACAAAGCCATACAATCCTTCATAAAATACCTGCGCGAAATGCTGCAGGTTGTCAATTCGTTTGTGGAAGGTGTGGTTGAAATTGCCAGCGGTAACACCGCAAAGGCAGCCAACTTCCTTGAAGGCGCGCTGCACCGGGCTATGCCTATAGTTATAGGCTTCCTGGCCAACCAGGTTGGCCTTGGCGGGATAGGGCACCGTATTGGCGAGTTGATTGTGAGCGCCCGTGCACTGGTTGATGAAGCTATAACCTGGCTGGTAAATAAAGCCGTTGACCTGGGCAGCAAGCTGCTGGAAATGGGTAAAAATGCGGTAAATGCAGCATTAAACTGGTGGCAGGATAAGAAAGATTTTGCATTGCCAAATGGAGAACATCATGAAATTTCAACAGAAGGCTCGGAAGACGCTCCTGTGGTTAAACTGGCAAGCAGTACTCCGATGGGGGTTTCTGTGTTAATAGCAGAAAAAAGGAAAACGGTAGCTGATCCGAGTCCTGAAAAAACTGCCCTTGATACATTAGAAAAGGAGAATAATGCAGTAGAGAAATTTATTAAGGATAGTCGCGCATTAGTTAATATCCCGACAGGTGCGCCTGCAGATGCAGAAGCGAAAAAAGCCGCGCTAAAGGTTCAGGTTGATCAAAAGCTTGGTGCACTTATAAAATTAGTTATAGATAGCAAGATACTGCTTACCAGTGATGAGGCGGCACTGCCTGTTACACCAATGCCAACCTATGGCGGTTTAAATGCCGATGGATTTGGCAACAGTATGGAAGTTAAACCATTGACAAAACTTGGTGTTACCGGAAGCCCGGTAAATGCGGATAACGTTGTTTACGGCGAGTTACTAAAAAGAAAACGCGCCGCAGGCGGCACTAACACTTACTATGTTGCCGGGCATTTGCTTAATAACAACGTGCATGGCGATGGTACACTTTGGGCAAATTTAACACCGCTTGCCAATACCGCTAATGGCGATCATGAGCGGGAGGTTGAAAAAGATGTTAAAGATGCAGTTGGCAAAAATCAGATACTTTCATATAGCGTTAAAGTAGTTTACGCAGGCGTTTCGCTAAACAGCACACTTATAGGAGATATTGTTAAGGAAAAAGCCAAACCAGGGGCCAATAACACTATTCTTGACAAGAAGCAAAAAATTATCGAAGCAGAAGCGAAGCTGCCGTCACACCTGGAATGTTCTGTTAAACAATGGAAACCAGACCTGGTGACGCCTTTAAAGAACGGCGACCCTGGTTACGACAGTAAATATAATTTTGAAAATAGGAGAGTAGAAAATATAAAAAGGGTAGCGCAAAATAATTTGGGGCTCTATTACTTAGATGATGCAGCTGCCACTGTTTTCAGAACTTATGACGAACTACTCAAAGATGCAGACAAGGAATTTGCCGGTAACCCAGCGCTTATTTGGGGTGTTTTTTCCGAAAGTCCTGTTTACAAGCCAAGTGTAGATGATTTGCGCGGCCGAAAAGCAGATTTCAAAACCGCATTTAATAAAAAGGAATTGTATCACGCAGAAAAAATAAGAATAGGCCGTATTACGGATGTGGCAACCTGGGATGTATTTAAAGGTGGAAGAGAAGCCTACGCAGCAGCCGATACGTTGGAACCTGGTAAGTCGGATGAATTAAAAGCGGCTTTCAATAAGAAAGTTAAGGATATTAAAGACCCATTATTAGCAACCGCCAGAGCCGCCGCCGCAGCTATTACAGATGTAAATACTTTATGGGGCAACTTTAAACGAACTTATAATCTTTTCCCCCGGGATGGTTTAACTGATGGTGAAGTTACAAGCTTTAAAGCGGCGCATTTTGATGCCCAAATAACAAGATTGCGAAACGCCCCGGCAGCAACACCAGTACCGCCACCAACACCATAATTAAAACAAATATGAGAAATAGTGCCAATACCAATTTTTGTATTTTAAGAACTTAATGAACAAGCCATGGCAAACAAAGTAATATACCGTCGCCGTCGCCGCCAGGCGCCCGCGGCGCACGACAGTAAGTTTTTTAAGAAAGATAACAGCCAGGAACAATCTTTTTTTGGCGACCCTCAAAAACAGGCTTTTTTCCAAAATCAGCATGTGCAGCGCAAATGCGATCATTGCGAACAGGAAGAGAAAAAAGAAGTTCATCGCGCGGCGGATAAAAAGGAGGAAGAGAGGCCTGTGCACCGGATGGTGGATAAAAAGGAGGATAAGGAAGTGCACCGGGCGGCGGATAAGAAAGAGGAAGATAAAGCAGTGCACCGCATGGAGGATAAAAAAGAAGATAAGGGTGTGCATCGCAAAGAAGATAAAAAAGAAGACGAAAAAATGGCGCACCGCATGGAGGATAAAAAGGAGGAGAAGGATGTGCACCGTAAAGCTGATGCTGCAAGTTCGGCAGCTACGGCATCGGCGTCGTCTTATATCTCCAACTTAGGTGGTAGGGGCAGCGAACTGCCGGCATCGTCAAAACACTTTTTTCAAACAACAATGGGTGCCGATTTTAGCGATGTGAAAATCCATACCGGTACGCAGGCAGAACAGTCGGCAGCTGCCATTAACGCTAAAGCCTACACGGTGGATAATCATATTGTTTTTGCAGCTAACCAGTTCAATACCGAAACGCACGAAGGCAAAAAGTTATTAGCGCATGAACTTACACATGTTATGCAGCAATCGGATGGCATAAACAGGAAGGCTACCATACCCTCAACCACGTTATCGGAAGCAGAGTTGGAAGGCAGCATAGGTAATGTTACAGGAAAAGGCACTTCTACATCGAACCAGGTTGCTCATGGCGGCGATGTTAAGGTTGAGGGGCTTACCACAGCAAATTATGATCATGGTACTTTTGCCACCACCGATATTACAGCCGAACGGACCAAGGGTTGTAAATCTTGCGGCAAAGCTCCTTGTGTAACGCTGAAAGGGACGCTGGTTTCGGAGTTTCATGCCGACCCTAAAGTGAAACTTCCCTCTGTTCCGCCAGGACACACCCCTTGTGAAACAGAGAAGATCCAAACCTTTATTGATACCAAGCTAACCAATCACGAACAGGAACACGTTAACGCCTTTAATACCTATAACGGTACCGTAAGTGCACCATTTGCTTTTACAGGCTGCTATACGGAGGCCGAGCTGAAAAAATTTGTGCAACCTATTCATGATAAAATTGAAAAAGACCGCGAAACTGCAGCCAACCTGCTCAGTAAAAAACTGGATCCGTTTTTAGAGAAAATAGGCACAGAGGAATGCACCGACAGGCCGGCGCCCACCGCGCCGAAGCATGCCGCGCCACCGCCGCATCATTAATCAATTTATGTTAATTCCCTTAAAATCGATACCTTTATTTTGATGATCCACCAGCTAAAAAAGATTACGCCGCCCGGCCTTGAAACAGCCATAAAATTATGTCGCGACCTGGTATCAGAACGGGTGCAGGCCCATTTTAACAACATTCCATTTGATGTGTCAAAATGGTACGATCAGCATAGTCACCAATTAAGTAATGATCCCTTAGAAATCATTCCTGATATTAATGGCCATGAGGCCTGGGTTACCGTAATGATCACGCTTATTCCGCATGTGCAGCCCAATTTTTTCGAGTCTATTATCCTGGAGCACCTGCCCAATGGGGGCGATTTTCCGGAGATTGGCGGGGTAAAAGCCACTAATCACCGCAGCATGTTACCAACCGGCGAAACGTTGCAATTCATCCTGGCCGGCACCAATGTTACCCAACGGGTGCGGCTTCAGCAACTATTTAGCCAGGATCACTTTTTTCACCGCCAGGGCATAATCTGGCTGGAAAATGTTAAGGAAGGTGAGCCGATGATGAGCGGCCGCATCATATTGAGCCCCGAGTGGGTTGACAAGATATTACTTGGGAAGGAAAGCCCGCCCAGGTTCGGCCCCGATTTTCCGGCTAAGAAGATTGAAACCGGAATCCAGTGGGATGATGTTGTGCTTCACCCACGCACCATGAACCAGATAAATGATATCCGGATTTGGTTATTGCATCACGACAAGTTCAATAGCGACGCAAATCTTAAAGTCAAAGTAAAACCAGGTTACAGGGTGCTGTTTTATGGTCCGCCGGGTACGGGAAAAACCCTCACTGCCGCACTTTTGGGAAAAGAATATAATAAAGACGTTTACCGGATTGACCTTTCACAAATTGTAAGTAAATACATAGGCGAAACAGAAAAAAACCTCGAGAATGTATTCAGAAAGGCCGAGACGAAGGATTGGATCTTGTTTTTTGATGAGGCCGATGCATTATTTGGCAAGCGTACCAATGTACAAAGCGCTCATGATAAATATGCCAACCAGGAAGTAAGCTATCTTTTGCAGCGCGTGGAGGACTTTCCGGGATTAATGATCCTGGCATCAAACTTTAAAAACAATTTGGATGACGCGTTTCTGCGCCGGTTTCATAGCGTGGTGCATTTTCCTATGCCAAATGCCACCGAAAGACAAAACCTATGGAATAAAACTTTGCCTGCCGGATTAAAACTCGACGCATCAATAAACCTTACTGAACTGGCCGAGCAGTTTGAGCTAACCGGCGCATCTATACTCAGCGCGGTTCATTACGCCACACTGCAAAGTTATGAGCGGGAGGATGGCATTTTATTCCATACAGATTTGATTGACGGGATAAGGAAAGAGTTTTTGAAAGAAGAAAAATCGATAGATAATTGATTTACCGGATATAATTTCTTCAGGTGGTTTAAAAGTATGAGTATGGTAAGCAGCTTTAAATATAGGCTAACAATGATGATGTGTTTAACCGCAAATAAATCGCCATTTAAAGCCGTGGGTAAGTATCAAAAAGAACTAAAAAATCTCATACGCTACGTAATAAGTAAGGATTTTTTGTTGTGGAGGCTTTTACTTAATACGTCAATTTTAACAAATACGGCAGGTAAATGATAACGGCGCATACTACTGCGAAGAAACATATTATAAGTACCGCTCCGGAAGCCAAATCTTTTACCTGGCCAATCAATGGATCCTGCTCTTTGGTAACCCTATCCGCTAATTTTTCAATGGCTGTATTGAAGATCTCGGCCATCCATGCCAGACCAATCAGTATTAGCGTAATGAGCCATTCTGTCTGACTGACCTTGAGCAGGATATTTACCACCAAAACGGCAATAGCAGCGGCAAGATGAACGATCATGTTATGTTCATATCGAAATGCTATCATTATTCCCCGTATGGAATATCGATAGCTTGTCAGATGTTCCTTAATTCTGTTCATGCAGGCTAAGTATAATTTCTTCCTATCTTAAAACATGTGCTAAATAAACAATGCAATAACTGGCCAAACAAACAATCGTTTTTGAGTTTGGCCGGGTAAAGATATTCTGTTTTTCAGACTTATCACTCAAAGCATAACTGCCTAATAACCAAAATATAACGGAAACTCCGATATCCATAAAATCAAATCGTCCGTTGGCAATATGAAAGAGCTGAAGTATTTCTAAAGTAAAACAGAATATAAGAGGAATAAACATGCCGTCAATCCGCCGGTTATTCCGCGTAATATAATACGGTTTCGAAGTAAGCGTAATGCAAAATACCCATAGCCCTTCAGGTAACGAATAGATGATGATGCCATTCAATGGCAATACTTTTACTATGTACGCCTTTAACATATTGTAGGTATGGAATGAAATTGTCCTGATGACGATTTCGTTCACAACTGTCCGGTCTGTCCGGTAAAATAAATAGATAAACAAGCTAATGAGCAATGATGCGCAAATTAAAATATATTTCCTGCTCACTTTTTCTGGTAAATTAAAAGTTTGAAATAAGATGCTAAGCCAAAGCCTACTTCCTTTAAAAGAATGAATTTTTTGATCGCGGCTATTTCGTGAATGTAAAAAACCGATCTAAAGTGAAGTATCTTTGAAATTATTTCAAATACACGATCGATATGCCTAAGCCAGTTATTGGGTGTAAAATGATTAAGAATGAATACCTGCCCTTGCGGTTTTAATACCCTTAACACTTCTTGCAATAATTGCTCCGGGTTGTCTATTACGGCAATAACATGCGAGAGAACAACGTAGTCAAATTTTTCGTCATCAAACAAAAGTGCTTTGCCATCCATCTTGAAAACCTTGATGTCTCCGAAACTTCTTTTGCGTGCAATTTCGAGCATTGCAGCAGAGGTATCAATACCGATTATCTTATGCCTTTTATAAAGTTGCAAATGAGAACCATTGCCAACGCCAATTTCAAGCAAACTGCCCTCGGGCAACCTATTGATCTCGTTAAACAAAACTTTCTTTTGTGGTTTGAGAAAGATATCCACCAACGGATAAAAAAAGGAGAAGTTGTTGTAAAAGGAATCGGTTTGTTTATTCATTTAAATTATGTTTAGGTAATCATTAAATATTTTAACTTATCACTTAGTGAAATGGCGGTTACCTTCCAGCTTGTAACCGCGGGTAGAGTGATATATGGATGTAAAAATAGTAATTTACTTTTTATTTCAAAGTACTTTTATTTTTTCGGATACTTTAATAGTCACTTGCACAACCAAAGGTTTCATTATATTTGTAATCCAGGGCCTAAATAAAAATGCCGCTCCCTAAAACAAATACAAGCTTATAATATGTCACAATCGGTTACTAAACAGGGTAAGGTATCTTCTTTTTTCTCGGTTTTAAAACAGGCAATAAAAGGCCAGGAAGTTGATTTGACTTCCATCAGCATAAAAAGGGCGATTGTTTTATTAGCTATCCCCATGATGCTGGAAATGGCCATGGAATCTGTTTTTGCGCTGGTCGACCTTTATTTTGTAGGGCATTTAAAAAATAGCAGTCACGCTATTCAAACAGTGGGTTTAACCGAATCTGTTTTAACTGTAATATATTCATTGGCTATAGGTTTAAGTATGGCCGCAACAGCTGTTGTTGCCCGCCGCATTGGCGAAAAAAATCCTGAAGCCGCGTCAAAGGCCGGAATGCAAACCATCATCATAGCGGTGGCCATCAACCTGGGTATAAGTATTTTTGGATTTTTACATGCCCGCGGCCTGCTTTTGATCATGGGCGCTTCGGCAGAAACAGCAGATCATGGAACTCCATTCGTTCGTATTATGATGGGTGGCAGCATCATTATTGTATTGTTATTTTTAATAAATGGCATTTTCAGAGGTGCCGGTAATGCCGCCATAGCCATGCGTAGTTTGTGGATTGCCAATATGGCAAACATTATTTTATGTCCTATTTTTATCAGGGGGCTTGGGCCAATTCCTGCTTTTGGATTAACGGGGGCAGCCATAGCCACCAGCATTGGTCGTGGTTTGGGCGTTACTTACCAGGTTTACAATTTATTTAACGGCAAAAATGCCTTAAAAATCCGGATAAGCTATTTTATACCCGACTGGCAGCAGATTAAAGCAATTATTAAAATTGCCGCGCCGGGTATTTTGCAATTTGTAGTAGCCAGTTGCAGTTGGATATTTTTGGCTCAATTGGTTGCAACAACGGGCGGCGATCATGGTTCTGCGGGGTATCAAACCTCGCTGCGGTTGATGATGTTTTTCCTGTTGCCGGCATGGGGTTTGAGCAATGCGGCCGCGACGTTAGTGGGCCAGAATTTAGGGGCCGGGCAGTTGGACAGGGCAGAACAATCGGTATTTCAAACTATAAAATATACGGTTGTATTTTTAGGCATAGTGAGCATCCTGTTTTTAACGTGCGGACATTTGTTTGCCTCCTTTTTTACAGACGACGAAGAGGTTAAAAAAGTGGCCACCCGGTCGTTACAAATTTTAAGCGGCGGCTTTATTATTTATGGCGTGGGTATGGTTTTAACCAGCGCGTTTAATGGCGCCGGCGATACCTGGACACCAACTAAAATTAATGTTTTTACATTTTGGGTATTTCAAATACCTTTCGCTTATCTACTGGCTAAGTATTTTGCGATGGGGCCAACGGGCGTTTTTGTAACCATCCCCATTTCCGAAATTGGGTTGACCATAGCTGCTTACATATTATTTAAACGTGGAAAATGGAAGAAAACTATGGTGTAGGGGTATAATCCATCTTAAGGATTAATTAATTTTTTGGGGGGGGGCCGATGGATTTAAACCATGCTTGTATTGCATGGTAAGCTTTTTATGCACCTGGGTGAGGGGAGCAATTGGTAAGTCAAGTGGTCGTTATCCTTTTGGCCGTCCAAAAAATAAAACATAGCCATCGACATCTGTTATTTCAAAACCACGCAGTCCGTCGCTATTGTTGTGGATTGGCTTGCGGAAGGTTATACCGGCCCGGCTAAATTCTTCAAATAAAGTATCAGGGTCTTCAGTAGAAATATAGGCATCCCAGGCGGCCCATTCGTGTCGGGTAGGGTTGGGGATGGGCTGTATGTCGGCTGTAATTGCCTTCAGCATAATGGAAACAGGTCCGCGGCCTACCATAGCAAAAAACGGATCACCTTCGGGGCCCATGTACCGTACTTCAAACCCAAGTTTAGATACATAGAAAGCCACCGAATCATGTATATTGGAAACAATAAAAAAAGGCGAAATGAAGTTAAGCTTTGACATTGTTTTACGTTTTCAATGAGAGAAACAGCCTTGTTGTTATTTTTAATATGATAGTTCAAGAAAAGATAGAATGCACAACTAAAATCTATTCCATGTATTTGTAAAACTTCGTCGGGGTGGTTTATAAACCCGACTGCACCATAAAAGTTAATTACAACCTACTTAAGGCCTCATTGATCAACTCTAACCCATTTTCCGAATAAGGCAGTTTTAATGCAAACTGATGCCCGTGCCCATCCATTTTTAATAATGATTTCCGAATGATATTAATTATTTTCTCTGGCTCCTGCTCGTACTTTTTGCTGAAATCCTCATATTGTAATTGCAGGAATACCAGGCAAAGCGCGTTCTCCATTGTCTGCACATCAGCATCAACCTTAATTCGTTTCTTCAGGATAATTTGTTTAACGCGATCTGATGTTTCGTCGTCATAACCAGCATCTTTCATTAAACGGTCTGCAATGGCGGCATGGTGCAGGGCCAGGTCTTTGCGCCATTTCAAATAGGGCTCACGTCCTTCCGGGTAATCTTCACGCGGAATTTCCCATCTGCCGATGTGCTGACTCCTGGATGCCAATAATAATACTTCGGAAGCATCAGGATCTAATTTTAAAACCCATTCATATAATTTAATTGCAAAAAAATATTCCTGTGGCGCCGTTGTACCTTCCCAGGTAAAGCTACGGGGATCTTGCTTGTTATAAGCATCAAATAGCTCAAATGCCGTATCTAATTTACTCATAGGCTTAAAATAATGTAATTAATTTATAAAGCTATCATTGTTTTTTCAAATAGGCGCAAATTTCCGGATGTTACCGCTTTAAAAATGGAACCGGGCGCGCCTAAATAATTGCACAATCTCATAAATATCAAATAGATTTGTTGTTATCCACCTAAGTAACAGTTATGAGTATACCAACAATTAATTTATTTGAAGCCAGGGCCAATGAGTTCAAAAGGTTACATCAACAGTCCGGTATTTTTGTAGTTCCTAATCCCTGGGATGCAGGGTCGGCAATGATTTTAGAAACGTTAGGTTTTAAGGCACTTGCCACAACAAGCGCCGGGCTTGCTTTCTCATTGGGTAAGCCTGATGGGCACGCCTCAATCACACGGGAGGAAACCCTGCAGAATGTGAAAAATATTATTGCCGCCACCAGTTTGCCTGTATCTGCCGACATGGAAAATTGCTATGGTGATGACCCCGTCATTTGCGCCGAAACAATTACCATGGCGGCAAATGCGGGCTTGGCAGGTGGTTCTATCGAAGACGCGACGGGAAACCCAGGTGATCCGATTTACCCTTTTGAACTGGCTGTTGAGCGGGTAAAGGCCGCCGTAAAAGCTGCCAGGGACAGGCCGTATCCATTTACATTAACCGCACGGGCCGAAAATTTGATATATGGCAGGCCCGACTTAAAAGATACCATTAAACGGCTTGTGGCTTTTGCCGATGCCGGGGCCGACGTGTTATTTGCTCCCGGACTTAAAACCCGCGAGGAGATTGAGGTGGTAGTTAATGCTGTAGCGCCGCGCCCCGTTAATGTAGTAATGGGCCTTTCTGGTGGTGATTTTTCATTAAATATGCTCGAAGATATTGGCGTGAAGCGCGTAAGTATCGGCTCATCGCTAATACGGGCAGCATATGGGGGGCTTTTTAGGGCGGCAGAAGAGATACTTCGCGAGGGTACGTTTAGCTATGCACAGGATGCAACGCCGTATGCTGATTTGAATAAGCTATTTGGAAAATATTGAAATTATGCAGTGTTTCGTCTTTAAACAACAAAACCTGGCCTTGTCGCCTGATTTTATTGTTTAAAGTGTTGCGTTGCACAACAGGTGAAATAGAGAAAAACATCAATTATCTAATAATCAATGAATTAAGAATTGTCATATTTTAAAAATCGCAACAAAACCGCAACAGCAAGCCGAAAAGTATTATAAATATAACCTTGTAACTGCTAATTTTTAGCAACAAGCTGATCCGGCGCTACTACTTTTCCGGGGTATACCTTCAAAGCTTCTTCTAAACAAATTATGGCGCTTTTCAAGTCATCGTTATTAAGTACATAAGCCATGCGTACTTCATTTACCCCGGCGCCTGGCGTGCTGTAAAAGCCCGTTGCCGGCGCCATCATAACGGTTTGGTTATTGTAGCTAAAGCTCTCCAGCATCCATTGGCAAAACTTATCGGCATTGTCAATCGGGAGCTGTGCTACTACATAAAATGCGCCGCCGGGGTTTGGGCAATAAACGCCATCGATGTTATTTAAAGCGGCAACCAGGGTATTTCGCCTGCTGGTATACTCTTTATTTACGGCTTCAAAATATTCGTCGGGCGTATCAACTGCCGCTTCACCGGCAATTTGCTCAACCATGCCTGCACTCAAACGGGCCTGGGCAAATTTTAATGCTGCTGTGCGTAATTCTGCATTTTTAGTAATCAGGCAGCCTAAGCGGGCGCCGCATGCGCTGTAACGCTTACTTACGGTATCCATAACCACTACATTATCCTCCAAACCATCTAAATGCATTGGCGAAATAAATTTGCGGCCATCGTAGCAAAACTCGCGGTAGGCTTCGTCCGAAAACAGGTAAAGGTCATATTTCAAACACAATTCCTTTAAAGCCTCCAGCTCTTCCTGCGAATACAGGTAGCCCGTTGGGTTGTTGGGATTGCAAATGATAATAGCTTTGGTTTTATCGGTTATCAGCTTTTCAAATTCGCTGATAGGTGGCAGGGCAAATCCGTTATCGATGTAAGATAGAATAGGTTTTACCACAATATCGCTCTGGCTGGCAAAGCCGTTGTAATTGGCATAAAAAGGCTCGGGAATAATCACTTCGTCGCCCGAATCTAAACAGGCCATCATGGCTATCGTGATAGCTTCAGATCCGCCGGTGGTAACAATGATGTTATCCGGGGTAATATTGTAACCCAGCTTATTGTAGTATTGTGTAAGTTTTTTACGGTAGCTTAAAGTGCCCTCGGATGGGGTATAGGCCCAAACTTTAAAATCAATGTTTTTGATGGCATTTAGCATGCCTTCGGGCGTTTCAATATCCGGCTGGCCAATATTTAAATGGTACACTTTTTTGCCGTCCAGCTTAGCCTGGTCAGCATAAGGTGTTAATTTACGAATGGGGGATGCGGGCATTCGCTGCCCTTTCTGAGATATTTTTGGCATGTGCAAAATTACTAAAAAAAAATCCGGCGCTGAAACTTGTCGCCTGCGCTAAAACCCGGATTCATTTTGATTATTTGTCAATTGAAATTCAAAATGCAAAAAAAAACACCGCATCGCGGTGTTCTATATCTTATACCGCCTTCGGTATAAAGAAGGTTTTACTGAGCGTTTTTACTTGCTCGACGCCGGTTTGGCAATAACTTCGCCTATAATGTTTAAATACTTTTCGGGTGTAACCGCGTTTGATTTAACCACAATGGTTTTGTTAAACGGCTGGGCCGCAGCTGCATTATAAGTGATTTTTATTAAACCTTTATCACCGCTTTTTACCGGGGTTTTGGTATAATCTGCAATGGTACAACCGCATGTCGGCCTTACTTCGGTAAGTATAAGTGGCTCTTTACCAATGTTTGTAAATTCAAAAACGGTAGTAACCGGCGTGCCTTGTGGTATTTTACCAAAGTCGTGCTTCTCTTCGTTGAATTTAAACTCGGCTTTTTGGTTATCTTGTGCCGATGCAGTGAAGGCAAAACCTAAAACAACTGCGCAGATCAGTAATATCTTTTTCATATGCTATATTTGATTAATACAAATATAAAAGGTTTAACGTAATAACAAAACTATTAGCAATACTTCATGTTTTAAGTGTTACTATACCAAATACAAAATAGAATTTTATAATTTTACCGTCTAAACGAAATTTTATATGCCTGGAACTGCAATTCGTGCCACCAGTAAATTTGATACCGCAGAGCTTAGTTTTGATGATTTTAAAAAGATCGTTATTGAAGATTATCGTATTGGTTATGAGAGCAGACAAGCCAGTATTATAGGCCGTAAAGAGGTATTAACGGGCAAGGCCAAGTTTGGTATTTTTGGCGATGGCAAAGAAGTTGCACAGTTGGCCATGGCCAAAGCATTCCGCGCCGGCGATTGGCGTGCAGGCTATTACCGCGACCAAACTTTCATGTTTGCCACGGGCATGAGCAACCTCAGGGAGTTTTTTGCCCAGCTTTATGCCCATCCTGATGTAGAAAAAGACCCGGCCTCGGCCGGCCGTCAAATGAACTGCCATTATGCTACCCGTTTTATTAATGCCGATGGCAGTTGGATAAACCAGGCCGAAACGATGAATTGCTCATCGGATATTTCAACCACAGGCGGCCATATGCCGCGATTGCTGGGTCTGGCTTATGCCTCAAAATTATACCGCCAAAACCAGGAACTGGAATATCTGAGCCAGTTTTCGGTTAATGGTAATGAGGTTGCCTTTGGAACTATAGGCAATGGCGCCACATCCGAAGGCGTTTTTTTTGAGTGCTTTAACGCGGCCGGCGTGTTGCAGGTACCCATGGCAATTTCTATTTGGGATGATGCTTATGCAATCTCGGTACCGGCTAAACTACAAACTACTAAAGAAGATATTTCAGAAATATTAAAAGGTTTTCAGCGCGAGAATGGCTCAAACGGCTTCGAGATTTTTAAGGTTAAAGGATGGGATTATATAGCCCTTTGTGAAACCTATGCCCGTGCCATTACTTTATGCCGTGAAGAACATGTTCCGGTGCTTATTCACGTTACCGAGATGACCCAGCCGCAAGGGCACTCAACCTCGGGTTCACACGAACGATATAAATCAAAAGATCGCCTGGCCTGGGAGGATGAGCACGATTGCTTGCTGAAAATGCGCCAATGGATGATTGCTTCGGCCATTTCAACTGAGCAAGAGTTGGATGAGTTGGAAGCAGAGGCCAAAAAATATGTGCGCGACTGCCAACGTGAAGCAGCAGGGGAATTGGTTACCTTGATAAATGCCGAATTGGAAGAAGCGGCCAAAATGATTGAGCAATACGCCGAAGGTGTTTCGGTAAAAGAACAATTGACAGAGATAGTAGCAGAATTGCGCAAAAGCTATGATGCCGGCCGTAAAGAAATTGTTTCGGCGGTAAGGAAAACACTAAGGGCTACGGCTAAAGAAGACTCGGCGGAAAGGCAATTGCTGGTAAATTGGTTAAATGCCGAGAAAGTTAAAGCCAATGGGCGGTATAACACAAAGTTATTTTCCGATACACCACAATCGCCTCTTTATGTGCCTGTTGTGCCTGCCGTTTACAGTGATAACGCGCGTTCTATAGATGGCCGCGAAGTTTTAAACGCTTGTTTCGATGCCAATTTTGCCAGGGATAAAACCATCGTTGCATTTGGCGAAGATGTAGGCGCCATAGGAGATGTAAACCAGGGATTTGCAGGGCTGCAAAGTAAGTACGGCGATTTGCGAATAACCGATACAGGTATCCGTGAAACCTCTATTATTGGGCAGGGTATGGGCCTGGCTATGCGTGGATTAAAACCAATTGCCGAGATTCAATATCTTGATTACCTGATATACGCAATTACCGTTATCTGCGATGATATCGGCAGCCTTAGTTACCGTACTTTTGGCGGACAAAAAGCGCCGTTGATTATACGTACCCGCGGACACCGCCTTGAAGGTATCTGGCACTCAGGCTCGCCCTTGGGGATGATATTGGGCTCGATGCGTGGATTTCATATCTGTGTACCACGCAATATGACCCAGGCGGCAGGCATGTACAACACTTTACTGCGCGGCGATGAGCCCGCATTGGTTATCGAAAGCCTGAATGGCTACCGCCTGAAAGAAAAACTTCCTGAAAATGTGGGCGAGTTTACTGTGCCGCTTGGTAAAGCCGAAATTATGAGGGAAGGTACCGATGTTACCGTTGTATCCTATGGTTCAACCTTGCGCATTGTTTTAGAGGCCGCCGAGGAGCTGGAGAAAATGGGCATCAATATTGAAGTTATCGACCCGCAAACTTTATATCCGTTTGATAAAGATAACCTTTGCGGTGCGTCGTTAAAGAAAACAAATAAACTATTGGTTGTTGATGAGGATGTACCAGGTGCTGCATCTGCTTATATTGTTCAGCAAATAATTGAAGCCCAGAAGGGTTATTACTCGTTAGATAGCCAGCCGCGTACATTGACAGCGAAGGAACACAGGCCTCCTTATGGCTCTGATGGGGATTATTTCAGCAAGCCATCTTTGGATGATATTGTTGAGGCTGTTTATGCCATTGTAAGCGAAGCAAACCCGGCTAAATTTCCGCCGATATATTAAGGAGAGTCAAGAATTAAGAGTCAAGAATCAAGAGAAGCGCAAAGGTGATTTATCTGTTTTTGACTCTTCATATCTTCTTGATTACATAGTTTTAATTTTTTGTCTTAATTCCTGATTCTTAACTCTTGATTCCTTTCCAATATGGATTCTAATTCTTTTGCTACTGTTGCCAGTATTATAAAAACACGTCGTTCGGTTAAACCAAATGTGATGAACGGGCACAAGGCTCCAAATGGTCATGTTGCCGCCCTGCTTGAACTTGCCGATTGGGCACCAACACACGGCTTTACCGAACCGTGGCGATTCATTGTATATGAAGACCCTACTAAGTTTTGCCAGTTACATGCCGACGTTTACAAGCAAGGCGTAAATGCCGAAGAATTTAATGAAACTGTTTACAGCAACCTGCAACACCAGGGTGATAAAGCTTCCCATGTTATTATTGCCATTATGGAAAGAGGTAATCTGGCAAAAATTCCTGCTTTTGAAGAAGTGGCGGCCGTTTCCAGTGCTATTCAAAATATCCTGCTCGGCGCTACGGCTTTAAGTATGGCTTCATTTTGGAGTACGGGTGGTGCCATATTAAAACCGGGTTTTAAAGATTTTTTGCAGTTGCGGGAACAGGACCAGGTGATGGGCGTATTGTACCTGGGTTATGCCGACCAAAATCCTGAAGGAAAAAGAACAACTCCTCTTGAAAATAAAGTTAAATGGATCAAATAAATAATCCTAACCTTTCCATTATTTACATCGTATAACTCTGCATTGTAATTTCCTTTGTTGAAATAATATTTCATTATAACTAAAAAAATGTTAAAAATGATTTTTTAATTAGATTGGAATTTATATATTTGTAATTGTCCGGTTCCTAATGCTGGTCAATTTATCAATTCTAAGCCTTTATTAATTTAACTTATTGATTCAAAATTAAACTCAACACAAGTATGGGGAAATGTTTTTGGGGCTTAATATTGGCGATTTTTTTATTTTCTGCTACAGTTATTAGCTGGAGATCGCCAAATAATAACAAATCAAACGGAGGGGTAAATTCTGGTCTTGCTACAAAAGAATTATTTAACCAGTACGTAAACAGCCTGTATGTGGCTGCCGGTTTACAAGGGTCAGGGCTGGCTTTTGATGTGTTTGAAAAAGCCTTTACCGGTTATACCAATCTGAAATTATCGCATAAAATACCAGAAAATAGCGCGGTGTTGACGATAGTCGACTTCAGTGAATCGAGTCGCGAAAAACGCATGTGGATTGTCAATTTATTCAGTAAACAACTGTTGTTGAACACTTGGGTAGCTCACGGATCTGGAAGCGGTATGGAAATGGCCGAGCATTTTTCTGATCGTAACGATTCGCACCAAAGCAGCCTGGGTTTTTACCTTACCGATAATGTTTACATAGGCAAACATGGCCGATCGTTGCATTTAGACGGATTAGATTCTGGTTTTAATGCCAGTGCACGTTTTCGCGATATTGTAGTTCATGCAGCAAAATACGTTGGGCAAGGTGCTATTGACCAGCAGGGGCGTTTAGGTCGCAGTTTTGGCTGCCCGGCGGTATCACCAAATGTTGTTGATTTTGTGATCAACACTATCCAGGGCAAATCGGTGATTTTTATCAACGGTAATGACGACACTTACACCTCAAAATACCTGGATGAAACGGCACCATTAAACCAGGTAGCTGCCGATTCTACATCTTTTGATATAGCAAAGCTATAAAATATAGCCTATCCAATTATAAATCTGATTGCCCGGCCTAACCAGCCGGGCATTTTTTTATTTGGTAAGAATTTTTTTAAGGTGATCATACAGCACGATGTCCAGCCCATAAACATCTTGCCGATGTTGTAATACACCAGTTTCATCAGCCCAACAGGTAACGTAGGTAATATATATCGGTGTTTTTTTAGGCAGTGCTATGCTGGTAGGGTCAGGATTGTCAGTCGCCATATCTTTCACAATGGTGTCAAACTCTTCGCCTTCGCCAAAAAGGTTTTTGGCAAGGGCTTGTGGGTCGCCAAGGCGCACACAACCATGGCTTACTGCACGCATGGCTTTTCCGAATGCAGATTTTGCCGGCGTATCATGCAGGTAAACACTGCTTTTGTTTTTAAACAGGAATTTTATCTTTCCTAATGAGTTATCCTCTCCGGGGCGTTGTTTAAAATCATAGTCCAGGTTATCTTTGGTAACCGCACTCCAGTCAACATCTTCAGGATCATCAATCAATTTTCCGTCTTTATAAACATCAATATTTTTGTTTGATAGGTAATACCTGTCTTTGGCGGCCTCTATAATAATTTCTTTAGTGGCTATACTTCGCGGAATATTCCACACCGGGTTTACATCTACACTGTGTATTACACTGTTTAGTTGGGGCGTTTCACGTGGGAATGGTTTATCAATGGCACAGGTATCATCATATTTGCCCAGGCTGTTTTGCCCGTCCATGTTTCGGCCCTGCCCAACACAAACCTTCATGTTTAGTATGGATTTTCCATTTTCAAAAACATCAAGCCTGTAATCGGGTACGTTTACATATACATATTTGGGCTCGTAAGGTTTATTTCGCCAACGTAAACGTTCCATATTAACCAACAGATAGCGTTGGGTTTCTTCCTTCGATAAACCATCAAATGTATCGCCATGCAGATACGCTTTTTGCAGTGCAAGGTATTGCGGGTCTTTGGGTTGTATGCTATCCAGGTACGCCTTAGTATCGGAGGCCATTAGCGTGGCTTTCATTGATGCGCTGTCGGGGTGTTTGGTAGCCGTAAAATATCTTGAGTAGATTTTTTTTGGGTTAACTACACCAAATTGTATGGCATTGGCATATTTTGTTAGGGTGCTGGTTGCCAGCAGTTCCAGTTTAGCCAACTCTTGATACGCTTCTTCGGTATTACTGATACCGGTTTTGCCATGAAATTTGGCAATCATAGCCTTTAATTCTCCGGGATGGAACAGTTCAGGATCAATGCCGTGCTCATCAGCTTTACTGCAAAACTCCGGTATAGCATCCAGGTCGCCATTGGCCAGGTGGTTCATTATAAATACAGGCATGTAATTATTTGCCTTGTAATAAGCCTCTATAGCAGGCTCGTTGGATAGCTTTAATTTTTCAACCTCCAGCTCTTTTTTAAACACAGCGGCATATGCATCGTCGTCAAGATCCTTAAAAACCTTGTTTTGTGTCGTTTTAAAAAGATTAGTGGCTATTTTATTATGCTTTTCTTTACAGCTTTGTATGGTTAACAATAAAGCAAATAAGGAAATCAGTATAAAGGAAAGCGATTGTTTGTTTGTCGTGACGGGAGGCATACGTATAAATTACTGTTAAATATAGCTCATTAATAGCAATTGCCATACCACAACCGCTACAAGTTTTTAATTAAATTTGAAATCAGACAATTTATCAGCAATATTTGACTAATAGCTTCATGAACCGCTAATGAAAAGAAAGTTATTAATTATAGCAACATGCTTTCTGCCATTTATGGCAACTGCACAGGATTTTAAGCCAGTAAACAAAAATGCCACCCCCGAGGCGGTTAAGTTACTATCCTTTTTATACCAAATAAAGGGAAAGCATATCCTGTCTGGTCAGCAAAATTATAATAACGATCTGAACACGTTTTCGGATAGTGCTTATGCCATTACCGGAAAATATCCCGCTTTGTGGGGTTCTGATTTTATGTTGTGGGGCGATAAAGACCTTGGGCAGAAGCTGGTGTACGAAGCGCAAAAGAAATGGCACGATGGTTACCTGGTTACCATTATGTGGCACCAGGGCAGGCCAACTGATGATGCGCCATATGACTGGAAAACAAGTATCCAGGGTAAGCTTACCGATGCCGAGTGGACAGAATTGACTACACCAAATACGCCTTTAAATAAAAAATGGCTGGCAGATATAGATAAAAAGGCGGTTTACCTAAAACAGCTAAGAGACTCACATGTACCGGTTTTGTGGCGGCCCTACCACGAAATGAACGGCGTATGGTTTTGGTGGGGCGACAAAAAAGGCAAAAACGGTATCCAAAAGCTTTGGAAAATGATGTACGACAGGTATACCAACTATCATAAACTAAACAACCTGATATGGGTATGGGGCGCAAACGGTTTACGCGATATTCCCAAAGACGAAGCATACGATTATAAACTATATTATCCAGGTGCCGATTATGTTGATATCCTGGGATCGGACGTTTATCACTTTGATTACGAACAAAAGGATTACAATGAGCTGCTAAGCCTCGCCAACGGCAAAATTATTGTACTTGGCGAAACCGGCGAATTGCCCAAACCGGAAGTATTGGCAGCCCAGCCCGAATGGGCCTGGTTTATGGTATGGACAAGCTGGCTGTGGACGGATAATACCCACAATAGGGTAAAGGAAATTTACAACCTGCCGCAAACCCTTAACCATGAAGAAGTAAAAACCATGCTGCAAAAATAGTAATGGACAAAATTAAACTACCCGAAGTTTGGTTGCGCGGCCCTTTAAATGATATCCCCGCGTTGTTGCAGCCCGTTGCACATGCTTTATTGCAGGCCAGGGAAGAACTGAATGAGCTGATGGCCGATTTTCCAGACCTATTGTTGTGGAATAAAGTTGCGGGCATGGCCTCCCCGGGTTTTCATTTACAGCATTTGACTGGTGTGCTCGACAGGCTATTTTCCTATGCAAAAGGAGAGATTCTCTCCCAAGAGCAATTAACCTATTTAGCCGCCGAGGGTAGGCCAGATGTAACCATTAGTGCAGCCGTATTAGTTAAGCAATTTAATTCCCAGGTTGATAACGCCCTGAAACAATTGGCCAATACTAATCAATCTACCTTAGCCGAAATAAGAAGCGTGGGACGCGCGCAAGTTCCATCAACTGTTATTGGCCTGTATGTGCACGCTGCGGAGCATACGATGCGCCATTTAGGACAATTACTGGTTACTGTTAAGGTTTTGAAACAGGGTTTGTTACAACTATAGTATCCGGTTTACATAAACATAGCTACCGCATCCTTAAGGCTTTTTGATGAGTGGGTTACTATCGCACCAGGGTGCCTGTCGTCCGGATCAAACAAAAACGTATCGATACCTAATGAGCCTGCCGCTTTTATTTCAGATTCGGGATCATCACCAATAACCAACAACTCTTCTGGCCGATAATTCTTATTGCTCATAATCATGGCAAAAATGTCTTTTTTTGTTTCTGAGGATATTTGCGGGTCGACAATATAGATAGCTTTAAAATCGGCTTCGATGCCTAACAGTCGTATTTTGCTCCATTGAAGCTTGGTAAAGCCTGTAGTCACCAGGTATTTATCTATTGGGGTTTCACTAATGTATTTATACTCTTCGTAAGGTTGCATCGGCAGGGCATACTCCAGGTCTTTAAGCAAATCAAGGCCTTTATTTTTTGCCGCTTCGCTGAAGTTGAATTTTTCGGCCACTTGCTGGTAGGGGCGGCGCTGCATTTCTGCTTTTGCCTTTTCAATTTTCTCGGTGCCAATTTCTTCTGTCAGGGTATCAACAAAGCCAAAAACCGCTTCGAAAAGATTGCCGGAAATTGAACTTACAGGGTAAATGGTATTATCCAGATCTAATATGATGGCCTTTTTCATAATATATTGTCAACAGGAGTTAATACAATTGGCTCGCTTTTTTTTATTAGCTTTTTAAGGATATAGTACCCGATAGATACAAATAAGCAAACGCCGGCAAATACCCACCACAAGCTATCAAAGCCACCTGATGTAATAATCCGGGCGCCAACGGCAGGAGCAATGATCTGTGCCGCCGACCAAGACATGCCGTAAATGGCAGCATACGAGCCCCGGTTACTATTATTCGTTCGACTCACCCAAAAAGAGTTCATGAATGGCATGGCGATGATTTCGCCAAAAGTTATCATTACTACTATCAAAACAGCTATCCCGGCATTATGAGGCAGTATGTTCAATAAAACAAAGGTAATGCCGGATAATAATACACCTATGCTGATATAGGATAAAGGATGCCTTTTACCATCCAACTTATGAACAAGCACCATTTCGACAGCTACGATCAGTATTCCGTTGAGCGCCATTAAAAAGCCGATAAAACTTTGGCCAAGATGCCACTGTATTACATAAAATACAGGCTGAGTGATGAAGAATTCATAGAAACAGCAGGAGAATAGCGTATTTAAAATGATGAACCATAAGAATATGCCATCGGTATGCGCCGCTGCCGATTTTATAACCTTTGCCACGCTTTTTACCGATGTCCGGATCTGTGATCGGGGCATTAAATTCAATAAAAGTACTGCCGCCAAAATATTTGTACTACCATCTACCCAAAAAAGCCAATGATAGTCAACCGATGCTAACACTCCGCCCAGGCCACCACCAACCGCCCAGCCCAGGTTAACCGCCAATCGGTTTAGCGAGTAGGAGCGTGTTC
>Ga0307515_10001822_pt1 | contig 47536 bp, 26 predicted proteins | sample 17_EM_MG_FD_194513 | JGI IMG/M metagenome (GOLD analysis project Ga0307515, IMG submission 194513) | Populus trichocarpa ectomycorrhiza microbial communities from riparian zone in the Pacific Northwest, United States - 17_EM | ecosystem: Host-associated > Plants > Roots > Unclassified | place... | reverse complement strand
GAGCCTCACGACCTGCACCTGGCGTTCCAGGCAGCCGCGCGCTCAGCGCGTGCAGCCGGCTCCCAGCGTTCGTCCCGCCTTGTCGAGCGCCGCCTTGCGGAGCTGCGCGCCGGTCGTACCGTCGCCGAGCCGCTTGCGCCGCGCCTCGCCGTGACCGGGGCCGATCACGTCGCGCAGGTAGGGCTCGAGCTGGAACGTGTCGCTGTGCTCCTTGGTATGGCACTGCGACGCGCACAGGTCGTCCGCCGGCGCCAGCTTGATCGCGGCCGGCTTCTCCAGCCCGCCCTTGGCGACGTGGATCGAGCCTGGTCCGTGGCAGGTCTCGCACTGCACGTCGCGCAGCTTGTCGTTGTGGCCCAGGTTCGAGCCGCCCGGCCGGTCCCATCCGGTGACGTGGCAGCCGATGCAGTCGAGGTCGAACTGCTGGCCGCGATCGACCAGCGTCTTCCACGCGGTCGCGTGCACGGTCTGGCTCCAGAACTTCACCGCCTCCTCGTGGCAGTCGGCGCACGACTCGGTCCCGGTGAAGCTCGCCTGGCCCTTGGCCGGCGGGGCCACCGCGACACCGGCGGCCGCCTTGACGTTGGCCTCGCCGGTCTGGCGGAAGTACGTGCTGACCGCGTCCTGGACCTGGGTGTTGCACGCCAGCGCCTTGTTGATCCGGACCTGATCGAGCGTGAAGTAGCTGCCATGCGCCGGCGCCGCGAGCGGGTGGGCCTTGATGCGATCGCGATCGGCGGCGAGCTGGACGCGCTCGCGCTGCTTCTGGGCGACGAACGCCGGATCGGCCGACTTGTCGCTCGCGAACGCCTTGAGATCGGCGTCGAGCGCCGCGAGATCGCGATCGAGCACCGCGACCTTGGCCGCCGCGGCGCCCGGGCCCACCGCGTCGGCGAGCGGGCCGGGACCGCGCAGCGTGACGTCGAGCCGGGCGACGATCTGGCCGCGGTTGGCCGGGATCACCAGCCAGCCGTCGCCGACCTTCTCGGGCTCGATCTCGATCCGCTCGGGCTCGGGCGCGAGGCCGCCGAGCCCGGCGATCGCGAGGTCGACGCCGCCGATGTCGCGCAGCAGCTTGACCACGTCGCGCTTGTTCGCCGCCTGGACCAGGCCGATCACGACCTGCGCGCCCTGGCCGCGGAGCTGCGCCACCGCCTGCTTGCCGGCCGCGACCGGATCGCCGAGCTGGATCCCGGTCACCGCGCCGGGAGCGATCACGCCGAACACACCGGCCTTGGTGCCACCGAGCTCGACCAGCCGGGTGGGCTGGGCGCGCTGCCCCAGATCGGTGGCGTTCGCCACCAGCCGCGGCAGCCGCAGGTGATCGATCGAGCCGGGGCCGCCGGACAGATCTGCCGGTCCGAGCCCGATCGCGTCGACCCGCAGCGCCTTCTGGTAGGTCTCGGCCAGGAGGTCGGCCTTGAGCGCCTCCTGGGTGGCCATCTGTGGTGGGACCGGCGCGTGGCCGTAGAGCAGGGATCCCGCATCCACGAACATCACCGGGCCGGCCGCGCGGGCCTGGGCGACCAGCTGGGCGGTCCGCGACAGGTCGCCCAGCGGGTCGGTCGTACAGCCACACGGTCCGATCTGGCCCCGGACCTCCGCGAGGGCAAACACCGTGAACGTTGGTCGGGCCGGGGGTGAATCGGTGGCGGTGGAGGTGGACTTCACCTCGGACTTCGAACAGCATGCGGCCCCCGCGAGCGCTGCCAGCAGGCCGACCCGACGCAACATGGCGGGTCTATAGCACGGGTTGACAGGGGGTAAGGGGCTGGGTAGATTGCCGCGCTCTCGAACACTTCTCGAGGAATCCATGGCCGTTGCGATCCGTTTTTCACGTCAGGGCAAGAAGAGATCACCGTTCTATCGCATCGTCGCAGCCGACAAGCGCTGCGCCCGTGACGGCCGGTTCATCGAGTTGCTCGGCACTTATCATCCCATCACCAAGGTGTTGAAGCTCGACGCCGAGCGCTACGACAAGTGGCTCAAGGTCGGCGCTCGACCGAGCGGAACCCTGGCGGCGATCATCCGCCGCGTGACCCGCGCGATCGCGCGCGACGCGGCGGCGCCCGCGAAGAAGGCCTGAGGTCGATGATGCCCAACGGCGAGGACGGCGACGGCGACGGAGACCGCGATCGGCGGCCCGGCGACGGCGACGATCGTGGGGGGCCGGACCTGGCCGAGCTGATCCGCTACCTGGCGGTCAACCTGGTGGACCGCCCCGACGAGGTCCGGGTCGAGCTCGTCGAGGAGCGCTCGGCGAACGTCTACGAGCTCGAGGTCGCCGAGGTCGATCTCGGCAAGGTCATCGGCCGCGGCGGCAAGACCGCGCGCGCGCTGCGCACCGTGGTGCAGGCCGTGGCTCCGCGGTCGCGCAAGCGGACCCTGGTCGAGATCCTCGAATAGCGCGCCCGGGGCGCGTACACATCGGGGACATGCGGGGCGATCCCCGGATCGAGATCGGCCGGATCACGCGGGTCCACGGGATCCGCGGCGAGGTCGTGATCACGGCCCACGACGCCGGGTCCGATCTGCTCGAGACGCTCGACACCTTGTGGATCGGCGGGGTCGTGCGCCGCGTGCTCCGGGCGCGCAACACCCACCGCGGCTGGCTGGTCCAGCTCGAGGCGGTCGCGACCCGCAACGACGCCGAGGCGCTGCGCGGCCAGCTCGTCGAGGTCGATCGCGAGGTGATCGGGCTCGGCGACGACGACGTCCTGCTCGACGACCTGGTCGGCTGCCGGGTCCAGCGGCTCGACGGCACGCCGTGGGGCACGATCGCCGCGGTCGAAGGCGGGCTGCAGGATCGCCTGGTGATCCACGACGGCGACGTCGAGCGCCAGCTGCCGCTGGTCGACGAGTTCGTGACGTCGATCGACCTCGAGGCCGGTGTGGTCACGGTCGATCCGCCCGACGGGCTGCCCGAGCACAAGCTCACCGGCGACAAGCGATCCGGGCCGCCATGAAGTTCACCGTGGTCACGATCCTGCCCGAGCTGATCGAGCCCGCGCTCGCCGCCGGCGTGGTCGGCCGCGCGCGCGAGGCCGGCGCGATCGCGGTCGACACCGTCAACCCGCGCGAGTTCACCAGCGATCGCCACCGCACCGTCGACGACACGCCGTACGGCGGCGGCCCGGGCATGGTGATGAAGGCCGAGCCGCTGCTCGCCGCGATCGACCGCGCCGCGGCCGGGGCCGTCGCGCCGGCGCATCGCATCCTGATGACCCCGGCCGGCGCGCCGCTCACCCAGGCGCGGGTCAAGGAGCTCGCGGCGCTGCCCCACGTCGTGCTGGTGTGCGGCCGCTACGAGGGCGTCGACGAGCGCGTCATCGAGCTGGCGATCGACGAGCAGCTGTCGATCGGCGACTACGTGCTGTCGGGCGGCGAGCTCGCGGCGCTGGTCGTGATCGACGCGGTCGCGCGGTTCGTGCCCGGCGTGCTCGGCGAGGCGACCTCGGTCGACGACGAGTCGCACAGCACCGGCCTGCTCGAGTACCCGCAGTACACCCGGCCGCTCAAGCTCGTCGCGCCGCCCGGCGAGCTCGTCGTGCCGCCGATCCTGACCTCGGGCAACCACGCCGCGATCGCCGCGTGGCGGCGACGGCAGGCGATCGATCGCACTGCGCAGCGCCGGCCGGACCTGTTCGCGCAGTTCCGCCCGGGCGCCGCCGACCGCAGGCTCATGCCGCCGCCGCTCGCGGCGCGCACCCACCTCGCGCTCGTCCACCACCCCGTGGTCGATCGCACCGGCGGCGTGATCACCACGTCGCTCACCAACTTCGACATCCACGACCTGGCGCGCTCGTCGCTGACCTACGGCCTGGCCGGCTACCACATCGTCACCCCGATCGCGTCGCAGCGCGACAAGGCCGCGCACATCGCGCGGCTGTGGATCGACGACGCGCACGGCGAGCACCGCGCCCGCGCGCTCGCGCTGGTCCGCACCGCCGAGTCGATCGAGGCGGTGATCGCCGAGATCGCCGGCGGCTGTGGCGCGGCCCCCGTGGTGGTCGCGACCTCGGCGCGCGCCGATTCGTTTCCCGGTCTGCCCCGGCGATCGCCGGCCGCGCTGCTCGCCGAGGCCAGCGTGGATCCGGCGCCGCTGCTGATCCTGCTCGGGACCGGCTGGGGCCTCGCCGACGGCCTGGTTCCGTCGGCGTCCCGCGTGCTTGCGCCGATCGATGGTGCGGCGGATTGGAACCACCTGTCGGTCCGCTCGGCCGGGGCGATCCTCCTCGATCGACTTTTCGGCAGCCTGTTCGGCCGGTGAGGGGTCACTGACCTGGCACCGATCGGCGATCGCAAAATGCCACACGATCGATCGCGCGCTGCAGTAGGCTCATGCGCATGCGCATCATGCTCGTCGCGATGTTCATGTTGGTCGGATGCGGGGCCACGCCGAAGCGGGCGCCCGGACCGCACCCGCAGAGCCAGGCCAACAACCAGGGGTCCGACGATGACGACTCCGAGTGCACGGAGGAGACGCCCACCGGCAGCCTGATCCCGCACACGTTCTGTCGCGACGCGATGGAGCGCGACGGCGACCGCAAGGACGCCATGGATCTGATGACCAAGCCCCGCTCGCAACCGGGCGTTGTCCAGTAACATACTGGACTTGTTATAGAAGTTAGTGCGGCGGCGCGCCGGATGTGGGTGGCAGCGAAGATCTCGCGCGCGCGACAACCCGGTCCGGGGACTCAGCGTGTGTCACGCGGCTTGACGCGCAGGGTGGATCTCTGGCAGAACCCTGCGTCCCAGCTACTCTTTCCCGGATCGTACCCATGAGCGTGCATCGGATCCTAGAGTCCATCGAAAAGTCACAACGCCGCCAGGCGAATCTCCCCGAGTTTCGCCCGGGTGACTCGATCAAGGTCTGGGCGAAGATCCGCGAGGGCGAGAAGACGCGCTTGCAAGCGTTCGAGGGCGTCTGCATCCGGCGCGTCTCGAAGGGCTCGCGCTCGACCTTCACGGTCCGCAAGATCTCGTACGGCGTCGGCGTCGAGCGAATCTTCCCCGACAACTCGCCGAACATCGACAAGATCGAGGTGCTGTCGCGCGGTCGCGTGCACCAGGCGCGGCTGTACTACCTGCGCGATCTGTCGGGCAAGGCGGCGCGCATCAAGGAGCGCGAAGGCTCCGGCGAGGAGCGCGCCGAGGCCGCGGCCATCGCCGCTGCAGCGGCCGCCGCCGAGGCTGCAGCGGCCGCCGCCGCGGCACCGCCGGTGACCGAAGAAGTCAAAGAGGCCAAGCCCAAGCCCAAGCGGAAAGAGCGCAAGAAGGAAACGAAGAAGGACAGCAAGAAGGAAAAGAAGACGGCGTAGCTCGCGGCTCGCCGGGCAGGGTAGGGGCGGGCGGACGAGGACATCTCTGGGAGGAGAAGGTTCGTGCGTCGTGGACGAGAGACTGGAACGAGGCGCGACGGCCGAGCGCGATGCCGCGCAGCTGCTGGTCGCCGCCGGGTACGAGATCGTCGAGCGTAACTTCCGCTGCAAGGTGGGCGAGCTCGACATCGTGGCGCGCGATGGCGACGTGCTGGTGTTCGTCGAGGTGCGCTGCCGATCGGACGGCGACCACGGCGACGCGATCGAGATGATCCGCCGGAGCAAGCAGCGCCGGGTGACGCGCGTGGCGCGGTACTACCTCGCCGCCGCGGCGCCTGCGTTCGAGCGCTGCCGGTTCGATATCGTCGCGATCACCGCCGGTGAGCCGATCCTGCTCAAGGATGCGTTCCGGGTGTCCTGAGCGCGGCGCGGGTCTCGCGGCTTCGGGGATTGCGCGGAATTTTCCACGCGACCGTCCTCCGAGATCCCACCAGGTGAGCGGTGGCGCCCGGGAGATCAGATGATCAGGTCTTGCACAGCGGATACTCCGCCGTGTTGCCGGCGCGCCCGGCGAGGTTGCAGCACGCGTTCTGCTTGTCGCTGGGATCGCAGGCCTTGGGCACGCCGAGATGACCGGCATCGGGACCGGTATCAGGAATGACGATGTAGTCCTTGCAGATGCAGAAGTTGCGGCAGCAGAACGGCCCGACGGTGACGGCCATGCCGCAGGTGAAGCCGAGGATGCACGGCGACTCCGGCACGCGATCGCAGTCGGCGTCGGTCGAGCACTCGGCCGTGCACAGCCCGTTGTTGCCCTCGGGAAACTTGCTACCCGGCGGGAGCTCGCGCGACTTGGGCACGCGCAGGCAGGTGCGCGACACGCAGTCCAGCGACGGTGACGCGACGACGACCTCGCCGGCCTGCGGCGTGGCGGTGCCGAGGTCGCAGATCCGCCCCACTGGATTGTCGGAGCACCCGGTGCTCGACGCTCCGAACGCCGCGATCACCAGAGAGACCACGAGCACCCCGACGGAATGGCGCCGCTTCATCGCAACCGATAATAGGAGGCAGGCCCCCCAAGTCAAGCGAACGGCCTCCTACAAAAGCCTGCCTGCTGCCGCGGTGTGCTCGACGCACGGACCCACATCGGTGCCGGTGTCATTGCCTGACGAACGCTTGCAACGCGCCGCCGGCGCCGGTGTCCTGGGAGTTCGTGTCCGAGCACCGGACCGCCGTCGCCTTGACAATGCAGGTCGTCGTTGCCGATGATCATCGCCCGGTCCGGAGCCGGGACCGCTCGAAGGAGGAATGGATGCGCCCTCTGTCTGTATCGCTCGCGACGATCGTCGTGCTCGGGATGTTCGGCGCGCTCGCGGCGGATGCCGTGGCCGCACCCAAGGGCGGCAAGGCGCCCGCGCCCCGGCCGGCCGGCGCCCGGGGCAGCGGCAAGGACGACATGGAGTTCGAGCCCGACAGCGCGACCTCGACCCCGCCGTCCAAGACGCTCGACCGCGCGATCAAGCTCTACGACAAGAAGGACTTCTTCTCGGCCTCGATCGAGCTCAAGAAGGTGCTCGACGGCGAGAGCGGGGACGACGCGAAGAACAAGGAGCGCGCCGTGTTCTTCATGGGCAAGACCCTGTACCAGATGGGGTTCTATGCCGGGTCGCTCGCGTACTTCGACAAGATCGTCCAGGCCGGCGCCGGCCAGACCTACCACGGCGCCACGCTCAAGTGGCTCGCGGCGCTGTCGCGCGTGTTGCCCGAGACCTCCGGCATCCTCGAGAAGATCGGGACCTACGACGTCGCCGCGCTGAGCGATCCGTCGCTCACCTCGGTGCACGACGAGCTGTTGTTCCTGCTCGGCCGCAACTACTACCGGCGCGGCGGCGACGGTGACTTCGACAAGGCGATCACGCTGTTCAAGCAGGTGTCGCGCGACAGCGAGTTCTTCATCAAGGCCAAGTTCTTCCAGGGCGTGACCTATGTCCGCAAGTACGAGGGCAAGCCCGCGGTCGACGCGTTCAAGGACATCCTGGTGATCGGCGAGGAGCACCCGCGGCAGTACCGGCCCGACGACGTAGCCAACTACCGCGAGCTCGCCCAGCTCCAGATGGCGCGGGTGTTCTACTCGACCCAGCAGTTCGACACGTCCATCAAGTACTTCGAGAAGCTCGATCAGTACTCGCTCGACTGGGCCGAGTCGCTGTTCGAGGCGTCGTGGGCGTACTTCATGAAGACGCTCAACTCCAAGGCGCTCGGCAACATCCACACGCTCAACGCGCCGTACTTCGAGAACCAGTTCTTCCCCGAGTCGGTGCTGCTCAAGAGCGTCATCTACTTCAAGTACTGCCTCTACGATCAGGCCGAGGAGGCGGTGGCCGACTTCAACGAGAAGTACACGCCGCTGACCAAGAACCTCACCGACCTGGTCACCAAGTACGACGACAACGCCGAGTTCTACGAGTACGTCAAGAAGGTCAAGGCCACCAGGGCCGGGCTCGATCCGGTGACCCAGCGCCTGGTCATGAGCGTGCTCAACGACAAGACCCTGCTCAAGACGTTCGCGTGGGTCGACGAGCTCAACCACGAGCTCGAGATGCTGCAGAAGGCCGACAAGGCGTGGCAGACCACCCAGGTCGCCGCCGAGGTGCTCCAGGAGCTCACGGTGCAGCAATCGGTGGCGGCCGCGGACGCCGGCAAGGTCGCGCGCGATCGCGTCGCCCGCCTGTCCCGCGAGCTCGGCACGCTGTCGCGCGACGGCTCGAAGATCAAGTTCGAGATCCTCGAGGCCAAGGGAAATCGCCTATCTGCCGAAGCCGCCGGGACCCGGATCTCGGCCGATCACCGAGAAGAACCGATTATCGTTGACGACGAACACTTTCAATGGAAGTTTGATGGCGAGTACTGGAAGGACGAACTGGGGTATTACCGGTTCAAGATCCGGTCTCGCTGTCCGAAGCAATAGTTCTTCAGCCGGCCCATCGCCTCGCCCGGGTCATGACGGCTGATCGAACCTCACGAACGACAAACACCTTGCCTGGCTCCCGACCGGAGCCGGGCCGGGCGTGTTTTCGGCTGTCGTCGCGGCTGTCGTCACCTCATCCACTCGCACTCGCACTCGCACTCGCACTCGCGTTGCCACGCCGCCGGAAGACAGGAAGGGAATCGTCCATGGTCAGATCGAAAGCGAAGCTCGTGATCCTCGGGGTGCTGGTGGCGGTGGTCACATCCGGCACCAGCGCCCGGGCGCAGAAGGCGAAGTACACGCGGACCCAGGACCTCAAGGTCGACGTCAAGCTGTCCGACCGGGTCAAGCCGATCGTGCCCAAGGATCCCAAGGACCAGCAGCAGCAACAGCCCGAGCTCAGCGCCGACCAGGTGCTGGCGGTCGAGGGCCTGGTCGGCACGATCCGCGCCGAGCAGGAGCAGATCCTGATCGACCTGATCAACAAGACGCCGGACAGCGAGGTCGACGAGAAGTCCGACTACTTCTTCCGGCTCGGCGAGCTCTACGCCAAGCAGCAGCGCTACTTCCGGCTCAAGGGCATCGAGCTGGCGATCCAGGCCGATCAGAGCCGGAACCCGCAGCAGAAGGCCAAGCTCAAGGGCGACGCCGATCAGGACGCGGGCAAGGCCAAGGAGTACCTGATCAAGGCGGTCAAGACCTACAAGGCGCTGTCCGACAACGAGGCGTTCCGCAACTACCCCAAGATGGACATGGCGCTGTTCTATTACGGCTACACGCTGCAGAGCGGCAAGTACATGAAGGAGGCGCGGACGGTCTACGACAAGCTGCTCAAGAACTATCCGAACTCGAAGTACGTGCCCGAGGCGCACCTGGCGTTCGCCGACTACTTCTTCGAGATCGGCCAGCTCGACGACGCCAACGACCGCTACCGCATGGTGCTCAAGTTCCCCAAGTCGTCGGCCTACTGGTACGCGATGTACAAGATCGGCTGGATCCACCTCAACAAGCAGCGGTTCCAGGACGCGCTCGAGACGTTCTTCCAGGTCGCCGCCGCGACCCGCAACGACAAGAAGCAGGAGGTCCTGAACCGAGCGTCGAAGAAGGACTTCGTGCGCGCGTACGCCGAGGTCGGCAAGGCCGACAAGGCCTACGTGACGTTCCAGCGGGTCGACTCCAAGTACGCGTTCGACATGCTCGAGATCCTCGCCGACCTCTACCTGGCGCAGGGCAAGAGCGACAAGGCGATCTACGTCTACCAGGACCTGATGCGCCGGGCGCCGACCAACAAGAACGTGTGCCTGTGGCAGTACAACATCGCGCACGCCGAGCTCTCGATGGTCGGCGCGCAGAACGCCGACAAGGTCAAGGAGATCGAGAACCTCGTCCGGCTGTGGGGCGGGCTCAAGGGCAGGAAGACCCTGCCCGCCGCCGAGGCCCAGGAGTGCCATGACAACGCCGCCGCGATGTCGGGCGAGCTCGCGCGCGCCTATCACTCGGAGTCGGCCAAGACCAAGAACCCCGAGACCCTGGCCTACGCCGACAAGCTCTACAGGGTCTACCTCCAGGTGTTCCCCGACGCCGAGGATTTCGCCGACACCCAGTACTACTACGCAGAGCTCTTGTGGTCGCGCGCCGAGAACGAGAAGAACCCGCGGATGGCGACCGAGCAGTGGGAGAACGCCGCGCTGGCGTTCACCGACGTCGTCAAGCACGGCAAGGTCCAGCCCCGACTGATGAAGGAGTCGGCGTATGCCTCGGTGCTGGGCTGGAAGAACGCGCTCAACGTCGATCCGCGGGTCAAGGCGCAGGCCGACATGGACAAGCCGAGCGACACCAAGGCCGCGCCCCAGCCGATCCCCGAGCGCGAGCAGAAGATGCTCGCTGCGTTCGACATCTACATCGCCTACGTCAAGGACCCCAAGGACGACGACCTGGTCGGGATGAAGTTCCTCAAGGCCAACATCTACCGGCGCTACAACCACTACGACGAGGCGATCCCGATCTTCCTGGACATCCTCGAGCACCACAAGCAGCACGAGACCGCGGAGTACTCGGCGCGCCTCTTGCTCGACATCTACAACAACCAGAAGGAGTACGGAAAGATGCTGGCGCTGGTCGCCAAGCTCGACGCCGACGCGCAGTTCCTCGAGGGCAAGGACGACCTCAAGGCGATGCTCGGCAAGATCCGGATCCAGGCGGTGCGCAAGGAGGCCGAGGAGCTCGAGCGCATCGGCAAGGCGAACAACGACTACGCCAAGCTGGTCGCGTGCGGCCAGCGCTACCTCGACATCTACAACCGCAACCCCGAGGCGCCCGACAACGACGAGGTGCTCTACAACGCCGGGGTGTGCTTCGAGGAGGGCAAGTCGATCGGTGCGGCGATCGCGGCGTTCAACCTGCTCGAGAAGTACTACGGGACCTCCAAGATCACCGCGCGCGCGGTCGCCCGGCTCGGCAAGGCCTACGGCGACATCGCGTACTACGACCGGGCGTCGGACAAGCTCGAGCAGTACGCCAAGAAGTACGCCGGGGAGAAGGACGCCTACGACGCGATGAGCAACGCGGTGTTCTACCGCAAGGGCATCGGCGATGACACCAAGGCGATCGAGGACACCAAGTACTTCATGAGCACGTTCGGCCCCAAGAAGCCGCAGGAGTCCGCCAACGCGATGTTCTCGTTGACCGGGATCTACGAGAAGCAGGTCGAGCAGGCGATCGCCGAGCGCAAGGGGCCCGCGGCGGTCGCCGGGGCCGAGGAAGCGGCGATCAAGCACCTGCGCGCGTACATCCGCCAGTTCGGCGAAAAGGGCGGCGCCGACCGCATCGTGATCGCCTACGCCAAGATCGGCCAGGTGCTGTGGCGCCAGTCATGCCCGGTCAAGGAGGTCGAGGGTGCCTGCGTCCGGATCGTCCGCGAGCGCGCGATCAGCAGCAAGAAGCAGAAGCGGGTCAACAAGAAGGGCCAGACCGAGCAGCCGCTGCAGTGCGGCCCCGAGTCCAAGATCAAGCTGACCGTGGTCAAGCGCGACGAGCGCAAGCAGAAGGAGGCGCTCCAGGCGTTCGCCGCCGCGGTCAAGGAGTACGACCGGCGGGGCGGCAAGACCTCCGGCGACGAGGGCGGCGCGCGCTACTACTACGGCGTCGCCAAGCTCGCCGAGGCCGACAGGGACTACGAGGCGTACCTCGACATCCGGTTCCCCCAGGGCCTGGACTTCGATCCGGCGCCGGAGCGCAAGGCGATCGCCGCCAAGTCGCTCAAGCGGTTCGAGGAGTGGATGGCGCAGAAGGGCAAGGTCGGCGCCGGCGCGCGCGCCAAGTACAACGCGGTGCTCGCGATCAAGGACCCGGCGAACTCGATCGCGGCGTTCGCGCGGATCGGCCAGATCGCGCAGGTGTTCTCCGACGCGCTGTTCACCGCCGAGATCCCCAAGAACGTCCGCACCGGCGAGTTCGCCAGCGAGAAGGTCGAGGCGTTCTGCGACGCGCTGACCGAGAAGGCCGAGCCGCTCGAGACCACCTCGCTCGACGCCTACGGCATCTGCCTGGGCAAGTCGACCGAGCTGGGCTGGTTCAGCGAGTGGTCGCGGCTGTGCGAGCGCGAGCTCGGCCAGATCAAGCCCGAGGAGTACCCCACGGCGTCGGAGCTGCGCGGCGATCCCGACGAGGTCGCCCCGGTCATCGAGGTCGAATCACCGAGCAAGCTGGACTGACGGGCGCCCAGGAGGACATGCCATGACGACCCATACATTCCACGCAGGCCACGCAAGCTTGCTCGCACGCGCCCCGCGGCTCGCGGCCGGCGCGCTGATCGCCCTCGTCGCCGCGTGCGGCGGCCCCAAGGCGGGCGTCCACAGCGGCAACGTGCCGCCGCCGCCGCCGAAGATCACCAGGTCAGAGGCCGCGGCGCCGGGCAAGGACGAGCCCAAGCGCGAGGTCACCAAGGACGCGCGCAACGACTACGACACCGCGGCGCAGCAGTTCGCGGCGACCGACAAGGCGCGGGGCTGGAACGACTCGACCTGCCGGCAGTCCGCCGACCGGTTCGCCAGCGTGGCGCGCGCCCACGCCGAGCTGGTCGAGGCCCAGTTCATGGTCGGCCTGTCGTACCACCGCTGCGGCATGGCCGACGACGCCGAGCGCGCCTACCGCCAGGCGGTCCAGCTCAAGCCCAACCACGGCGCGTCGCTGTCCAACCTCGGCGAGCTGTACTACCGCGCCGGCAAGGTCAGCGAGGCGCGCCAGTACTGGGACAGCGCGATCAAGGCCAACGGCAAGCTGACCGCGGCGCGGCTCAACGTCGCGTCGCTCGAGCTCGAGCAGATGCGCAAGATCGGCAGCTCGCGCGACGCGAACTGGCAGAAGCTCGAACAGGACGCGCGGTTTCACCTGTCCAGCGCGCTCGGCGTCGACAGCGACAGCGTCGCGGCCTACACGATCTACGGCCTGGTCTACATGGAGGGATGGCAGACCAACAAGAACCGGCTCGACCTCGCCAAGCTGTTGCTCGACGAGGCCAAGAAGCGCAACGAGCGCTTCGCGCCGCTGCAGAACGCCTACGGCCTGCTCCACATGCACAAGGGCTCGCTCAACCAGGCGCTGCAGGCGTTCTCCGCCGCGGTCGAGCTCGATCCCAGGTTCGTCGAGGCCCGGGTCAACGTCGGTCTGGTGACCCTGGGGTTCCGCAAGTACGACGTCGCCCGGGAGATGTTCAGCAAGGCGATCGAGCTGGCGCCCAAGAACTACGACGCCTACATCGGCCTGGGCATCGCGCTGCGCGGCCTCAAGGACCTCGACGGCGCCGAGGCCCAGTACAAGAAGGCCAAGGATCTCGACAGCCGGCGCGGCGACGCCTACTACAACCTCGCCGTGCTCTACAAGGACTTCCGCGCCAGCAAGAACTCCGACCTCGCGGCGTCGATCGCCACCTACCGGCAGTCCAAGGACTACTTCCAGCAGTTCCTGACCATGCAGAGCGACCAGGCGGACAAGACCGAGGCCAAGGAGCAGATCGCGGTGATCGACAAGACCATCGTGCAGATCCAGAACTTCATGAAGGCGCAGGCCAACCAGCCGCCGCCCCCCGCGGCGCCTCCGGCCGCGGCCTCCGATCCGACCCCGCCCAAGAGTTAACTAGCTGATATTTCATTGTGCAAGATCTGCAACCTGGCCCTGGGCTCGTGTGTCTGGATGTACGCGAGTTTTTGGGCACAATCTGGGAACCTGGAACCGCAGCCGGGTGTCGGAGGCTCCGTGACCACGGATCTCCGCCCGGCGTCCTCGAAAGGGAGCATCGCCATGCAGAAGATTCTCGGTTCGCTCGCCGCGCTCGTGCTCGTCCTCGCAGTCGCTGCCGAGGGCTCGGCCCGGGCCGAGGACAAGAAGGGCGGCGACAAGGGGGGCAGCACCCCCAAGGTGAAGGTCTACGACTTCTCCGGTGACACGATCGAGGGCGACCTGATCCGGCCGGAGGGCTCGACGGTCGATGCCCGCGACTTTGCCAAGCACTCGTCCCTGATCCGCATCCGCACGAACTTCATCCCCGAGATCATCAAGTCAGCCGAGGACCTGTAGATCGAGGCGCGCGAGCGCTCGCGATCATCGTCGGCCCCTAGCAGCAAGCGCTCCTGACTGGAGAAGATTATGGCCGGCGCCAAGGTTCCACTCACGTTTCGCATCTTCAAGGGTGACCAGCTGCTGCGCGAGGAGCGGCTGTCGCTGAGCGTCATCAAGCTCGGCAAGGTCCCCTCGGCGCACCTCAAGCTCGACGACGAGACGGTGAGCCGGATGCACGCGATCATCGAGGTCAACGGCCCCGGCGACGTCAGCATCATCGACCTCGGCTCGACCAAGGGCACGTTCGTCAACGGCCAGAAGGTCAACAAGGCCAAGCTCCAGTCGGGCGACACGATCGTCGTCGGCGAGACCCGGATCGAGCTGACGATCAGCACCGGCGAGGAGGAGGACGCGCCGACCAAGGTCAGCGTGGCCCACGCGCCGCCGGCCACGGCCGAGGTGATCTCGTCGACGCCGCGGCCGACGCCGAGCCCGCTGGCGCAGCCCGCGCCGACCGCGGCGCCGCGGCTGCCGGTGCCGCCGCTCGCGCCACCGAGCTTCGCGACCCCGACGCCCCCGCCCGCGCCGCCGTCGAGCTTCTCGCCGCCGCCGTCGTTCGCGCCGCCGTCGTTCGCGCCGCCGTCGAGCTTCTCGCCGCCCGCGCCGCAGATGTTCTCGCCGCCGCAGACGTTCTCGCCGCCGGCGCCGCCCTCGGCGCTCTCGGTGCGTCCGCCGCCCGGGCTGCCCGGCGGGGCGCCGATCTACGGCACCGCGATGGCGCCGCCGGTCGGCTTCCAGCAGGCGCTGGCCGAGTCGATCGACGATCACACCGGGACCCGTGCGGTCGAGGTCGCCGCGATGATGGGCGACTCGGTGGTCGGCGTGAAGCACTGCATCGACCCGCGCAGCGGCAAGATCACGCCGGCGACGTGGGCGCTGTTCGTCGTTGGCATCGCGACGCTGGTGCTGTCGATCTCGGCGTTCTACGTGTCGGTCCAGAACGCGGCCTACAACAAGGGCCGGTTCGACTTCGAGACCCAGACCCAGAAGAAGCCGGCGTACGCGGTGCGGCCGCGGATGCTGTCGCCGGGCTACGACTGGATGGCGTTCGGCGGCCTGGCCGCCTCCCTGGTCTCGCTGACCATCGGCCTGGCGCGGATGCGCAAGGAGCGCCAGAGCCCGCTGTACCGGATCGGCACGGCGGCCGACGTCGAGTTCGCGACCGAGGGCGCGCCGCAGCCGAGCTTCCCGATGATCGCGCCGATGGGCGACGAGTTCGCGTTCAACTTCGGCCACGGCATGGACGGCGAGATGGTCGTCGGCGGCCAGACCACCACGCTCGGCGAGCTCGCCGCGCAGGGCCGCACGACGATCTGCCCGATCCCGTCGGGCGCCAAGATCCGGGTCCGCGCGGGCCGCAACACGGTGTTCCTGATCTCGGCGGTGGCGCAGCCGCGGCGCCAGATGATCCCGCTGTTCGCCACGCTCGAGGTGCTGATGGTGCTGTGCTTCGGCGGCTCGCTCGTGGGGCACATCGGCGCGGTCGGCCTGCTCAACCTGTTGCCGCCTTCCAACAGCGGCGTGAATGTCGATCTCGCGTCGCTCGAGGACACCACGACCCGGACCACGAGCACCTCGCAGGACGATCCGCCGCCGCCGCCGCCCGAGGACAAGCCCGACAACGGCAACGACCAGTCCGGCGGCACCGGCACGGCGATGGCCCTCGACGAGGGCAAGATGGGCAAGAAGGACTCCGACCGCGCCACCGGCCAGTACAAGATGCAGAAGAACCAGGACGACCCGCAGCTCGCGCGGCTCCAGGCGATCGAGCAGGCGCGGACCGCCGGTATCCTGGGCTCGAGCGCGCTGACCCAGGGCGGCGCGTTCGCGTCGCTGACCGGCACCGGCGACGTGTCGAGCGGGTTCGACGACACCAACATCTATGGCGGCCTGCTCGGCAACGAGGCCGGCGAGATGAACGGCGGGTTCGGCTACGGCCGGTCCGGGTTCGGTCCGGGCGGTGGCGGCACCGGCTGGGGCACGATCGGCACCGGCCGCTACGGCACGATCGGCCACGGCTCCGGCACCGGCGAGGGCTACGGCGTCGGCGGCGGCCGCGGCGGCATGCGCGGCCGCACCGCGGCGGTACCGACGGTGTCGATCGGCCAGCCCAGCGCCCAGGGCGATCTCGACAAGGCGATCATCCGGCGATACATCAAGCGAAACCTCCAGAAGATCCAGTACTGCTACGAGAAGCAGCTGCTCGCCAAGCCCACCATCTCGGGCACGGTGAGCTCGCAGTTCTTCATCACGCCCAACGGCACGGTCGCGTCGTCGACCGGCAGCGGCGTCGATCCCGAGGTCGCGAGCTGCGTCGCCGACGTGATCAGGAACATCGAGTTCCCCAAGCCCAAGGGCGGCGGCGGCGTGCAGGTGAACTACCCGTTCATCTTCCACCAGTCGGGCTCGGGCGGGTAGCGCGCGCGGGATCGTGCGCGGCGGGGCATGACGCATGTCCAGGGCAAGCCGCGGGGCGATGCAGAGCAAGCCGCGGGGCGGTGCAGGGCAGGGCCGCATGACGGGATCCGGTGCCGGCCGCGCGACGCGATCGGGTGCAGGGCCGCGCGACGCGATCGGGTGCAGGGCTGCGCGACGCGATCAGGTGCAGGCCGAGCACCACGCCTCAGGTGCAGGGCCGCGCGACGCGACGCGCGGAGGGGTGAATCGCCCGGCTTCGCCGGGCGAGAGGGGACGGGAACGTCCCCCTATGCGATCGACATTGAGGCAATAGCGTTCTACCGTTGGGCCATGAAGCTCGTCGGGATTGCCGCTGCCGCGCTGCTGCTCGCCTTGACCGGATGCCCGAACGAGGCGCGCAACGACTCGATCCGGGCGCTCAACGAGTGCAACAAGGCCTACGGCGGCAAGCAGTTCGACACTGCGATCTCGGACTGCAAGCGCGCGGTCGAGAAGTGGAGCGATAACCACTCCGCCTGGTACAGCCTCGGCGGCGCGCACGCCCAGAAGCGCGACTGGAACAACGCCGTCGACGCGATGTCCCATGCCGTCCAGCTGGTGCCCGAGCAGGCCATGTACCAGCTGCAGTACGGCCGGTTCCTCTACGAGAAGGCGGTGCAGACCGCGCGCGAGGACGAGGCCCGGCGCGAGAACAAGAAGCCCGAGGAGGTGACGCCCGATCTCACCACGGCCAACTTCGAGAAGCCGCTCCAGCACCTCCAGGAGGCGATCAAGCTCAACAACGAGCTGTGGCGCGCGCACTACTTCATCGGCCGGATCTACCGCGACGCCGGCCGGAGCAAGGAGGCGGCCGAGGAGCTGAGCAAGACGCTGCACGCCGCCCCGACCGATCCCGGCCCGTGGGTGGCGCTCGCCGAGCTGTATCGGCGCTGGGACTACACCGATCAGGCGATCCAGATCGCCGAGGCGGGGACCGCCGCGGTGCCCGGGGCCAACGAGAAGAGCGACATCTGGTACGAGGTCGGCATGGGGTATGACGACAAGCACCTCAATGACCAGGCGATCTCCGCGTTCACCAAGGCGCTGGAGGCCCGGCGCGACAACCACCCTGCGAAGTTCCAGCGCGGTCAGGCGTACTACCGCAAGGGCAGCTTCGACGAGGCCAAGCGCGATCTCGAGGAGTTTTCCAAGACCGGCGGGGCGTCGGTCCAGTTCGAGAAGCAGCAGGCCTCCAAGATGCTTGTCGATATCGCCGCCAAGTCGGTGGTTCCGGGCTCGGCGCCGCTCGAGAAGCCGTCGCCCGAGGATGTGGTCAAGGGCAAGTCCGGCAAGGGCAAGCGGGGCAGGTAGGCTCTCGCCTCACCGTGCCCTGACGCTCGCAAACCGAGCGCGGGGCGGCTCGGGGAAACTCGCGATGCCGCGCGGACGAGCCGTGTCCTGCCCGGAAGGGCGGGCCGCGTCGGGTGCGCAGCGCGAGCCCATCGTCGATGTCGGGTCCGACGGCGCCAGCGAAAAACCGGCGCGAGCGGCGACGCAGGAAGTCACCCGTGATATAAAAACACAGCATGAGGGTGGGGTTTTCTACTGAGTTTGCGGGAGGATAGACCGCAGATGGATACGCGCACACTGCTTCGGGAACGGCTCCGACGATCGCGAGATTGGTCGGTGGCAATCGATGAGCTCGAGAAAGAGCTGGAAGCGTCCGGATCGAAGCCGGAGCAGTCGGAGCGGTTGTTCGAACTCGCCGCGCTCGTCGAGGACGTGATCCCCGAACGGGAGCGCGCGCTCGGCCTGTACCAGCGCGCGTGGAAGCTCCATCCGGATAACCTGAAGGCGCTGTCACGCGCGCGCGAGGTCTACGGCGAGATCGGCCGGTTCGAGATGGTCGCCAAGCTCGGCGAGATGGAGCTGCGCAGCCCCGCCGCCGAGACCAACCTCGCCGCGATCGTCGGCGAGGCGATGCTCGACAGCGGACAGAAGGACAAGGCGATCCCGATCCTGCAGCGCGCGCTCGAGCTCGCGCCGGACTCGATCCGGGTCAAGGACGCGCTCGCCGCCGCGAGCTACGATCCGGAGTTCTGGATCGACGAGTTCGACCGGCTCACCGACGAGGCCGAGCGGTTCGACGAGGCGACCGCGGTGCGGATGCTGGTCCGCGCCGCGCGGATCCTGCGGATCGAGGCGCCCGAGGACGAGCGGCTCGAGGAGCTGTTGCGTCGGATCCTCGCCAAGGACATCGAAGAGCCCAGCACCAACTTCCTGTACGAGACCCTGCTGTCGGGCACCAACCGCTGGGACGAGCTCGAGGCCCATCACCGCCGCCGCGCGGAGCGCGCCTCGGATCACCCCAACCGGATCGAGGCGCTGCGCAAGTTCGGGCTCGAGTGGGTGCAGCGGTTCAAGGACCGCGATCGCGGGGCCCGGTTCTTCGACGCCGCGCTGCGCGCCACGGTGTCCAACGGCGTCGTGCCGATGCGCTCGGTGGTCGCGGCGTTCACGCTGCTCCGCCAGGTCCATGTCGATCGCGGCGAGTGGAGCCAGCTGCTCGACATCGCCGACGCGCTGCTCGCTCGCCCGTCGGGCCTCGACGGCGAGGACAAGCTCTACGTCGCGATCCAGGCCGGTCAGATCGCGTTCGACAAGGCCAACGACATCGAGCGCGCGCAGCGGTTCTTCGCCGCGGCGGCGCGGATCGAGCCGCAGAACCCGAGCGTTCTGGACTTCATCGCTGCGGTCGGTCTGCCGGCCGAGGCCGCCGCGCTCGTCGCCGAGCTGATCCCGGGGGCGCACGACAGCCATAGCAGCGAGGAGGTCACGCGCCGTGAGCCCTCGCCGCGGCCGGCGCAGCCCGAGCCGGTGGTCGCTGCCCCGCCGGCGGCGGTCGCCGCGGCCCGGCCCGCGGCCGCGGTCATCGTCGAGGATCGGCGCCCCGCGCCCCGGCCCACGCCCGGGCCGGCGACGCCGCTCGACCTCGACGGCGCGATGAAGGCCGCGCGGGCCGCCGAGGGCGGCGCCGATCGCGGCGTGCTGGCGTGGAAGGACGTGGTCGCCAAGAACCCGATCGCGCGCGAGCCGCGGCGCGAGCTGGTGCGCGTGCTGCGCCAGGCCCAGTCGTGGGCCCAGCTCGCCGACGCGCTCAAGGACGAGGAGGCCAAGGTCGCCCAGGCCGGGCCCGACAAGGCCGACATCCTGCTCGAGCTCGCCGAGGCCTACGGCAAGCTCAACAACGACAACCAGGTGATGACCGCGCTGTCGGCGGCGCTGCAACAGGATCCGGGGCGGCTCGAGATCTACGACCGGCTGTGCACGCTGTACGAGGCCAAGAAGCGCTGGCCGGACCTGGTCAAGGTCCTGCTCGAGAAGGCCGAGCGCGTGCCGCTCGATGGCAAGATCGCGCTCTACCTCCAGGTCGCCAACCTCTACCTCGAGCGGTTCTCCAACCAGGCCGAGGCGATCAAGGCGTTCGAGCGCGTGCTCGAGCTCGATCCCAACAACAAGCCGGCGATCGACCACCTGCTCGCGGTCTACGAGAAGCGCCGCGACTGGGAGAAGCTGATCAAGCTCAAGGAGGCCGAGGTCGAGCGCGCGCCCGACGACGAGCGCGCCGCCAAGGTGATCGAGGTCGCCCGGATGGCCGCGACCAAGGTCAAGAAGCCCGAGATCTGCACGTACTGGTGGGAGAAGGTCATCCAGGTCGAGCCCGGCCACGAGGAGGCGCTGGCCGAGCTCTACAAGCTCTACGAGCGCAACAAGGAGTGGGACAAGCTCGCCGAGATCTGCAGCCGCCAGGCCGAGGTCGCCGCCGACGACAAGCTCCGCGCCGACGCGCTCCAGCGCCTCGGCCTGCTCTACACCGAGAAGGTCGAGAACAGCGCCAAGGCGATCGAGGCCTGGCAGCGCCTGCTCAAGATCGACGACAACAACCGCCGCGCCCAGGACGCGCTCAAGAAGCTCTACGTCACCGAGGCGCGGTGGGCCGATCTCGAGGAGTTCTACCGCTCGCGCGGCAAGCTCGACGAGTTCATCCGCGTGCTCGAGCGCGAGGTCGAGGCCGGCAGCGAGCACCATCGGCTCGCGCTGGCGATGAAGATCGCGATCCTGTACCGCGACGAGCTGCAGAAGAACGACCGCGCGATGCGCGCGTTCGAGAAGGTGCTGACGCTCGACGAGGACAACCTCGAGGCCGCCGAGGCGCTGATCCCGCTCTACGAGGGTGGCCGCGATCCGCGCGCCCTGGTCCGCGTGCTCGAGATCCAGCTCCGCGCGACCCCGGCCGCCGACCAGCTGACCCGCCAGGACCGGATCAAGCGGCTCGCCCAGTACAACGAGGACAAGCTGCGCGACAAGGCCGCGGCGTTCGGCTGGTGGCTCAAGGCCCACGCCGAGGACCACGAGGCCGACGCGATCCGCGCCGAGCTCGAGCGGCTCGCCGGGTCGATGGATGCTCCGGCCAACGGCTGGAGCCAGCTGGTCGACGCCTACACCCAGTCGCTGCCCCGGTTCGCGTACAAGGCCGACGCGCTGCCGCTGATGCTGGTGATGGCCAGCGTGATCGAGCGCGAGCAGGGCGATGTCGATCGCGCGCTCGACATGAATCGCCAGATCCTGGCGCTCGACGAGGGCAACGAGCAGGCGCTCGACGCGCTCGAGCGGCTCTACCTGGGCAAGGGCCAGTTCGAGGACCTGCTCGGGGTCTACGAGAAGAAGCTGGCGCTGACCGTGGCCGAGGGCGGCGACGGCCGGATCGCGATCCAGTCGAAGATCGGCCAGCTCTACGAGGACGAGGTCAAGGACGACCAGAAGGCGATCGCCGCCTACCAGGCGATCCTCGACGCCGCCGGCGACGAGCCCAGCGCGCTGCGGGCGCTCGACCGGGTCTACCAGCGCAACGCGATGTGGAAGCAGCTGGCCGACATCCTGGGCCGCCAGCTCACCCTCATCGGCCCCGACGACGACCGGCCCGGCCACGCCGAGCTCAAGTACCGGCTCGGCCAGCTCCGCGAGCAGCACCTCGGCGACCTGCCGGGCGCGATCGACGCCTACCACGACATCCTCGACCTGATGCCGGCGCACGAGCGCGCGCGGCTGGCGCTCGAGCGCTACCTCGCGGCCTCGGGCGCCGGCGCGGGTCCCGGCGGCGACAAGCACAAGCTGACCGTCGCGGGCATCCTCGAGCCGGTCTACGAGCAGCTCGGCGAGTGGGCGTCCCTGGTCGGCGTCCACGAGATCCAGCTCGCGGCCGAGGCCGATCCGCTGCACCGGACCCAGCTCCTGCTCCGGATCGGCGAGCTGGTGCGCACCAAGCTGCTCGACGCCGAGCGCGCGTTCGACGCCTACGCCCGCGCGTTCCGCGAGGATCCGGCGGTCGAGGCCGCCAAGCTCCAGCTCGAGGGCCTCGCCGCGCTGCTCGACGACGGCTGGGTCCGCCTGGTCGAGCTGTTCGAGGGCGCGCTCGCCCGCGGCGCCCGCGAGATCGACCCGGCGCTCGCCCACGAGCTCGCCACCAAGGTCGCCAGGTCGTACGAGGATCGCCTCGGCAACAGCGCCAAGGCGGTCGAGTTCTACAAGCGGGCGCTGTCGATCGAGCCCGACGACCTCGCGGCGCTCGCCGCGCTCGAGGCGATCTTCACCCGCGACGACAAGTTCCCCGAGCTGCTCGATGTCTACCGCCGCCGGGTCGACATCGCCGACGAGCCCGATGAGCGGCTCGAGTTCCTGTTCCGGATCGCCGCGCTCCACGAGGAGATGCTCGGCAACCAGGACGAGGCGATCGCGACCTACATCGAGATCCTCGGCCAGGCGCCCGACGACATGAAGGCGCTGCGCGCGCTCGATCGGCTGTACGTCGCGCGCGGCGCGTGGCGCGACCTCGGCGACAACATCAGCCGCCAGCTGACGCTCGTCGACAGCTCCGGCGATCAGGTCGCGCTGCTGGTCCGGCTGGCCCAGCTGCGCGAGACCTACCTCGGCGAGACCGCCGCGGCGGTCGAGACCTACCGCCAGGTGCTCGAGCTCGAGGACGGCAACCGCGACGCGGTCGCGGCGCTCGAGCGCCTGATCGGCGCGTCGGCCGGCGAGCACGAGCTCACCGTCGCCAGCATCCTCGAGCCGATCTACAAGGCGCGCGGCGAGTGGAAGAAGCAGATCGGCGTCTACGAGATCATGGCGCGCCACTCGTTCGATCCGGTGCGCAAGATCGAGCTGCTCCACCGGATCTCCGAGCTCCACGAGATCGGCGGCGACGATACCGACGCCGCGTTCGCCACGTTCTCGCGCGCGCTGCGCGAGGACCCGCGCAACGAGGTCACCCACCGCCAGCTCGACCGGCTCGCCCGGGGCCTGGGCAAGTGGCCCGAGACCGCCGCGCTCTACGATCAGGTCGCCGGCGACGCCCAGGAGGAGGACCTCAAGGTCGCCCTGTGGTTCCGCCGCGCCCAGATCCAGGAGCACGAGCTGCGCGACGATCAGGCCGCGGTCGCGACCTACGAGCGGATCCTCGGCGTGACGCCGCAGACCATCGAGGCGGTCACCGCGATCCAGACCATCCACGAGCGCACCGGCGACTGGTCCAGGCTGGTTGACGCGCTCAAGCGCAAGTCCGAGATCATCCCCGAGGTCGACGAGCGCAAGGCGCTGCTCTACCGCTCGGCGCAGATCGAGGAGGAAGTGCTCAGCGACGCCGACGCCGCGATCGCGACGTTCCGCCAGGTGCTGTCGATCGACGACGTCGACCTGGTCGCGATGGACGCGCTCGAGCGGCTCTACGTCCGGCTCGAGCGCTGGGAGCCGCTCAAGGACGTCTACGCCAAGAAGGCCGACCTCGCCGAGGACCCGGGCGACAAGAAGCGCATGCTCTACGTGCTCGCCCAGGTCTACGACCGCGAGCTCGGCGACGTCGCCAAGGCGATCGAGACCTACCAGGGCATCCTCGATCTCGACGCCGACGAGCTGCCCGCGATCCAGTCGCTCGACCGGCTGTACGGCCAGGCCGAGCGCTGGTACGACCTGCTCGGCAACCTCGAGCGCCAGGTCGAGCTCGCCGAGGCCACCGGCGAGACCGTCGCGCTCAAGTACCGGGTCGGCCACCTGTGGCAGATCCGGCTGGGCGACGTGGCGCGCGCGATCGAGAGCTACCGCGAAGCCCTCGACCTCGATCCGCAGCACGCCGAGACCCTGCACGCGCTCGACGGCCTGGTCCACGGCAAGATCGAGCCGGTGATGGCGGCCCGGGTGCTCGAGCCGATCTACGAGACCACGGGCGAATTCCCCAAGCTGGTGGACGTCCTCGAGGTCATGGTCGCGCACAACGACGACCCGCTGGCCCGGGTCGAGCTGCTGCACCGGATCGCCCGGCTGCACGAGCAGATGATCGGCAACACCAACGCGGCGTTCGACGCCTACGCCCGGGCGCTGCGCGACGACTCCGGCAACCAGCAGACCCTCGGCCACATCGAGCGGCTCGCCGAGATCAACAACAGCGCAGGTCAGCTCGCCCGGCTCTACGAGGGCCTGGCCGAGCCCACGCTCGACGTGCCGCGCCAGGTCGATCTGCTGTCGCGGCTCGCCCGGGTCCACGAGCAGGAGCTCGGCGACGTCACCAGGGCGATCGCCACCTACCGCCGGATCCTCGACGCCGAGTTCGACAACAAGCCCGCGGTGCTCGCGCTCGACCGGCTGTACAGCCAGGCCGCGGCGTGGCCCCAGCTCACCGACATCCTGCGCCGCGAGATCCAGCTCGCCGATGGCGACGGTGAGGTCGCCGCGCTGCAGTTCCGGCTCGGCCAGACCCTGCAGAACCAGCTCGGCGACCGCAAGGGCGCCGTCGAGGTCTACCGCGAGATCCTGGTCAACCAGCCGACCCACGGCGCGACGCTCGAGGCGCTCGAGGAGATGTTCCACGCTGGCCACCTCCAGATGGAGATCGGCCAGGTCGTCGAGCCGCTCTACGAGGCCGCGGGCGAGTACCACAAGCTGCACGGCATCCACGAGGTCACGCTCGCCAAGCTGTCGGGCGCCGACAAGACGGCGATGTATCAGCGCCTGGCCGAGCTCGCCGAGACCAAGCTCTACGACCAGGCCAAGGCGTTCCACTGGTGGAGCGAGGCGCTGGCGCTCGACCCGCGCTGGGACCACGCCGTCGACGAGGCCGAGCGCCTGGCCGGCGCGACCGGCGCGTGGGACGAGATGGTCGCGGCGTACACCCGCGCGCTCGACGGAACCCGGGACCGCGAGGTCCAGCGCGTCACGCTGCTCCGCATGGCCCGGGTCTACGAGACCGAGCTCCACGATCCCGCGCGGGCGGTCGAGACCCACCTGCGCGTGCTCGAGATCGAGGCCAAGGACGCCGACGCCCTGGCCGCGCTCGACCGGCTCTACCTCGGCGCCGGGATGTACGACGACCTCGCCGAGATCCTGCGCCGCCGGATCGAGGTCGCGCAGGACCCCGACGAGCAGCTCGAGCTGTACTTCCGGCGCGGCGCGATCTTCGCCGACGCGCTGGGCGACCTCGACGAGGCGCTGGCGTGCTACGTCGCGGTGCTCGACCAGGAGAGCCGCAACCGCAAGGCGCTCGAGGCGATCGAGGCCATTCACTTCCGCCGCGAGGCGTGGCCGAAGCTGTACGAGACCTACGAGAAGCTGATCGACGTCGCCGAGGCAGACGACGAGATGGCCGCGATCTACGCCCGGATGGCGCGGATCTCGTCGGACGCCCTGGTCACCGGATACGCCGGGCCCGGGTTCGGCGAGGACAAGGCGATCGAGCTGTGGAACCGCGTGCTCGACATCCGCGGCGAGGATCCCCAGGCGCTCGAGGCGCTGGGCGAGCTGTGCATGCGGCGCGAGCGCTGGGAGGAGCTGGTCGAGATCATCGAGCGCCAGATCGCCGCGACCCAGGGCGATCAGGACCAGATCCAGCTGTACAAGCAGCTCGGCCGGGTCTGGGAGGACAAGCTGAGCCGCGAGCGCAACGCGCTCGACGCCTGGCTCGCCGCCGACCGGATCGACGGCAACGACCTCGAGACCCTGCGCTCGCTGGCCCGGTTGTACCGCTCGACCCAGTCGTGGGACGAGCTGTCGCAGACCCTGCGCCGGATCATCGAGGTCGGTCAGATGACCGACGCGATCGACGAGAGCGAGACCATCGAGCTCTACGCCCAGCTCGGCCAGCTCGAGGGCGACGTGCTCGGCCGGGTCGACGACGCGGTCGACGCCTGGCGCAAGGTGATCGCGATCGATCCCGGCGACTTCCGCGCGCTCGGCGCGCTCGAGGGCCTGTTCACGCGCGAGGGCCGCTGGGAAGAGGCGATCGACGTGCTCGAGAAGCGCGCGCTGGTGCTCGACGACGAGCTCCAGCGCCGCGAGACGCTGCTCCAGGCCGCGTCGACCTGGGAGGAGAAGGTCGAGGATCTGACCCGCGCCGCGCTGGTCTACGAGCGGGTCCGCGCGTCGGACCCGGCGAACACCACCGCGAGCGACCGGCTCGAGGCGATCTACTCGCAGCAGTACAAGTGGGCCGAGCTGGTCGAGATCCTGCTCGAGCGCAGCGAGCTCCGGCCCAACGTCGAGGAGCAGATCAGCATCCTCAACCGGGTCGCGCGGATCTACGAGTCCGAGATCGGAGACCAGGAGTCGGCGTTCTACGTCCTGCAGGCCGCGTTCAAGCGCGACTACGCCCACGACCAGACCGCGCACGAGCTCGAGCGCCTCGCCACCGCGACCAACCGCTGGCAGGAGCTGCTCGACGAGTACACCAACCGGGTCAACGAGCTCGAGGCCGAGGACCGCGGCTCGGCCGCCGACCTGTGGGTCAAGATCGGCCGGTGGTACGCCGAACACCTGTCGCACCTCGAGTACGCGATCCACTCGGTGCAGCAGGCGCTGCGCATCGATCCCAGCCACACCGGCGCGCTCGCCGGCATGGCCGAGCTCCAGCGCAAGCGCGGCTCGTGGAGCGAGCTGATCGAGACCCTGCAGCGCCACGCCGCCGTCGAGCAATCGCCCGAGAAGAAGACCGATCTGTACATCCAGCTCGCCGAGCTGCTCGAGCGTCAGATGCAGGACGTCGGCGGGGCGATCCACGCCTACCAGCAGGCCCTGGTCTACGATCACGCGTCGCGCGCGGCGCTGGTCGCGCTCGACCGGCTGTACCGCCGGACCGAGCAGTGGGAGCCGCTGATCGACGTCCTGTCGCGGCGCGCCGAGCTCGAGACCGAGGACGCCGGCACCGTCAAGCTCCGGCTCGAGATCGGCCAGATCTGGGACCTGCGGCTGTACGACGCCGGCCAGGCGATCAACGCCTACCAGGCGGTGCTCCAGGTCGATCCGATCAACCTGGTCGCGCTGCGCGCCCTCGAGGCGCTGTACGAGAAGACCAACCAGTCCGAGCGGTACCTCGAGGTCCTCGAGGCCCAGCTCGACGCGTCGCCGTCGGACGCCGAGCAGATCGCGCTGTACGAGCGCATGGCCGCCGCCTGGGAGGAGCGGTTCGGCAAGCTCGATCGCGCCGCCGAGTCGCTCGAGAAGATCGTCGCGGTCGACAACCGCAACTACAGCGCGTACCGCGAGCTCGCCCGGCTCTACCAGCAGGCCGGCAAGTGGGAGGCCCTGGTCGAGACCTACCGCAACCACATCATGGCGACCGGCGACGTCCAGACCCGCGTCGACCTGTACGTCGCGATGGGCGTGACCTACGACCAGAACCTGGGCGACGTCGACCGCGCGATCGAGGCCTACAGCGACGTCCTGCAGTTCGAGCCCGACGAGCAGCGCGCGCTCGATGCCCTCGGCCGGCTGTACGAGCGGATCAGCGAGTGGGACCGCGGCGTCGACATGATGGCGCACCTGACCACGCTGACCGAGGACCCGCGCAAGCAGGTCGACCTGTACTGGCGAATGGGACGGATCCAGTACGCCCAGCTCGGCGACGCCGACGCCTCGGAGGCCAATCTGCTCCGCGGCCTGGCGCTCGATCCCGGCCACGTCCCGACGATGGAGGCGCTGACCCGGCAGTACAGCGACCGCGGCGACTGGCTCAAGGCCGCCCAGATGATGGTGCGCGCCGAGAGCTACACCCCGGTCGCGCTCGACAAGGTCCGCCTGCTGTTCGAGTCGGCGCGGATCTACCAGGACAAGCTGCGCCAGGACGACGCCGCCAAGCAGCTCTACGCCGCGGTGATCTCGCTCGACCCCGAGCACGTCGAGGCCGGCCGCCCGCTCGCCGATCTGTACTTCGCCGGCCAGCAGTGGGCCGAGCTGTCACCGGTCATCGACATGCTGTCGCGCAAGGTCGGACAGCTCCACGCCGACCCGCGCGAGCTCAACGAGCTGTACTACCGCGCGGCGCGCACCGCCGACGAGCTCGGCGACTTCCAGAAGGCGCTGGGCTACTACAAGGCCGCCTACGACATCGACTCGACGTACCTGCCGACCCTGGTCGGCCGCGCCGACCTGCTGTTCAAGATGGCGGACTACGACTCCGCCGGGAAGATCTACCAGACCATCCTGGTCCAGCACCGCGACGGGCAGGGCGAGGCCGACGTGGTCCGGATCTACAACCGGCTCGGCATGGTTCGCCTGGCCCTCGGTGAGCGCAAGAAGGCGCTCAACATGTTCGAGAAGGCGCTCGAGATCGATCAGACCCACCGCGACACGCTCGAGGCGGTGATCGATCTGCAGCAGCAGCAGGGCGACTGGGAGGCCGTGATCCACGCGATGCGCGGCCTGATGGTGACGTCGAGCACGCGGGAGAAGACCCAGCTGCTGTCCGAGGTCGGCGGCATCTACCACGACAAGCTGCAGAACCCGCAGAAGGCCACCGCGGCGTACCTCGAGGCACTCGAGGTCGCGCCCGAGGACCACCAGCTGCTCCAGAAGGTCCTCGACCTGTACACCGAGACCCGGCAGTGGAAGAAGGCCGTCGAGACCATCGAGCGGTTCATCGCGCTCGAGCCCGACCCGGTGCGGCGCGGCGCGTACTACCACGCCGCCGCCACGGTGTGCCGCGACGAGCTCAAGTCGCTCGACGAGGCGGTCGAATACTACAACAAGGCGCTCAACAGCTTCTTCGAGAACCCCGAGCGGCTGCCCGAGGGCATGATCCCGCGCGCGCTCAAGTCGTTCGAGGCGATCGACAAGGTCCTGACCACCAAGCGCGACTGGAAGGCCCAGGAGCGCGCCTACCGCGACATGATCAAGCGGATGCCCAAGCAGGGTTCGCCGACGTTCCACAAGATCCAGGTCGGCCTGTTCGACGGCCTGGGCGAGATCTATCGCTCGCGGCTCAAGCACTACCAGTCGGCGACCCAGGCGTTCGAGATCGCGCAGCAGCTCGATCCGCGCAACGAGATGCGGCCCGACGGCACCGATCGCGCCGAGATCCTCGCCGAGCTCTACCTGGTCGCCGGCCCCGAGTACACCGACAAGGCCGTCGAGCAGCACATGCGGATGCTGCGCAACGAGCCGTTCAAGTACGACTCGTACAAGGCGCTGCGCCGGATCTACATGGACGCGCACCAGTACGACAAGACCTGGTGCGTGTGCAACACGCTGGCGTTCCTCAAGAAGGCTGACCCCGACGAGCTCCAGTTCTACGAGCAGTACAAGCCGCGCGGCCTGGTCAAGGCCAAGAACGTGATGAGCCCCGACACCTGGGGCAAGCTGGTCCACCCCGACGAGAACCGCTTCATCAGCGCGATCTACGGCGCGGTCTGGCAGGGCGTCGCGGCGATGAAGGCGTTCCCGCACAAGGACTTCGGCGTCAAGCGCAAGGAGCGCCGCCAGCTCCAGGGCGATCCGCTGATGTTCTCGAAGCTGTTCTACTACGTCGCCCAGGTCCTGAACGTCCAGCTGCCCGAGGTCTACCTGGTCGAGGACAACAAGGCCGCCGACATCCAGCTCGCCAACGCGATCGAGAAGACCGAGCTGTGCCCGTCGTTCGTCGTCCGGCCCCACCTGCTCCAGGGCAAGTCGGAGCGCGAGATCGCGTTCCTCTCGGCCCGCCGGCTGACGTTCATGCGGCCCGAGTACTACCTGAAGATGCTGCTGCCGACCAACACCGAGCTCAAGGTCGTGGTGCTGTCGGCGATCGTGATGGTCCAGCCGCGGTTCCCGGTGCCGCCCGACATGGTCCAGCTCGTCCAGCAATACCTGCCCGAGATGCAGAAGCGGATGCCGCCCCAGCTGCTCGAGCAGCTCGGCGCCGTCGTCGCCCGGTTCATCCAGGCGTCGCCCGAGATCAACCTCGCCAAGTGGGGCTACGCGGTCGAGGCCACGTCGCACCGCGCCGGGTTCGTGGTGTGCGGTGATCTCGAGGTCGCCGCGCGGATGGTGTCGGCCGAGCCGGTCGTGATGGGCGGTCCGCAGGTCAAGGACAAGATCAAGGAGCTGGTGCTGTACTCGATCTCCGAGGAGTTCTTCACCGTGCGCGCCCAGATGGGGCTGACCATCGCGGGCTGACGCCCGCGGGGCGATCGCCGGCTGACGCCCGCGGGCCGTCGTCGGCTGACGCCGATCAGTAGACCGCCATCGTCGGGCTCGTCCCGGTCTGCACGGTCTCGGTCGTCGCCACGGCGCTGCCGGTGGGCGGCACGTACCACAAGAGGCCGGTGGGGGCCTGGAATGCCATCTGGACGCCGGTGCCCAGCGCGCCGATGGCCGGGTTGGTGCCCGGCATCATCGCCAGTGTGGAGTTCGTCCCGGTGGCGCTGCCGCCCGAAGGTACCGCGGTCCACAGGGTCCCTGTGGTGCCCTGAAATGCGATCTCGAAGCTGGACGATAGCTTGGTGATCGCCGGGCTCGTCCCCGCCGACACCGCCAGCGTGGTCGTGACCGTGGTCAGCGAGGAGTTCATGAAGCCCAGCTCGCCGGTGCTGGTCTGGTAGGCAATCTCGAAATCACTACCTGACAGGCCGACAATGGCCGGGCTGGTTCTCGGCATCAGGGTCACCGAGGTCGGCGTGCCGACGCCCGCCGACGAGTATACCCACAGCACGCCGGTGTTGGCCTGGAACGCGACCTCGAACCCTCCCGATGCCAGCGATGTGATGCTGGGGCTCGTCCCCGCCATCATGCCCAGGTGGGTATTGATGGTACCACCGATGTTCGAGTACACCATGAGCTCGCCGGTATTCGACTGAAATGCAACCTTGAATGCCGGGGCAGCCGAAGCAACGCTCGGGCTGGTACCGGGCTTCACCAGCAGCCCAGTGTCACCCAGGTTGTACTCGAGCCCTTCATCGGGCCATCCGAACCAGAGCGTGCCGCTGATCGACGAGAACGCGATCACGTAAGATCCCGAAACCGCGACGATGCCGGGGCGAAACATTCGGGGCGTCCGCGTGTTCCACGCGCCTTCATGAAGCGCTGGTGGCGGTGTCACCGAGCGGCTGACGGCGGCGCTTCGAGCGCGCCGTCGAACGCGGCCGCGGGCGGGCCACGGGACGAACGAGCCGCGTCGGACGCTCGGTTTCCCGCCGGGGGACCATGGCGAGCTGCGGGCCACGGGCATCAGCGCCGTCGCAAGCGCGTGGTCGACATCGCCGCTCCAGCCGGCTGCCGCCACGGCCGGGATGCCAGCGCTACCCCGCGCCGAAAAGGCTTTCGCCCCTTCCGTCGAGGACGTAAAGGGGCGAAAAGACTCGTGCGAATGGCCGGACTCGAACCGGCACGGTGTTACCCACTGGTACCTGAAACCAGCGCGTCTACCAATTCCGCCACATTCGCGTCCCGAGCGAGCTGCTCGGAGGACCGTACAGATGCCACAGCTGCCTGCGGATCTCAAGCGCCTGATGCGCGTCAGATGGCGCGAAGCCGGCGTTTTTCCGTGTAAGGGCGAGGAGTTGGTGGCGATCGCAGCTTTACTCGTTGCCTCGGGACGGTCTAACATCGGTAGAGCGGTACTTCGAGTCTGCGATGGCCAAGCTGATCGTTATCTCCGGCGACGAACGGCAGGAGTTCGAGCTCGCTGCGTTCAACACGATCGGCCGGCATCCCGACAACACGATCCAGATCCTGGACCGGATCATCTCGAAGGAGCACGCCCAGATCCAGCGGGCGGCCGACGGCCGGTTCCTGCTGCGCGACCTGCGCTCGCTCAACGGCACGTTCATGCGCGGGGAGCGGATCGCCGACCACTACCTGGGCGACGGCGACGAGTTCACGATGGGGTCGACCCGCATCGTGTTCGTCGACAAGCCCAAGACCGACGACGTGCTGCAGCGGGTCACGATCGCGCCGGGGCTGACCGAGAGCCACATCCGCGGCCGGATCCAGGCCAACACCGGCGACTTCATGCCGGAGCGCCAGATCGCCGACGACAAGAACCTGCGCCGCGACTACGAGCGGCTGCGGATCGGCCACGAGCTGGCGCGCGCGGTGGGCAGCGAGCTCGACCTCGACAAGCTGTTGCCCAAGATCCTCGACAAGGCGTTCGAGCTGGTGGGCTGCGACCGCGGCGTGATCATGCTGATGGACGACCGCGGCGAGCTCCTGCCGCGGTTCGTCAAGACCCGGAGCGGCAAGAGCGATCCCAACATCGTGCTGTCGAAGACCGTGCTGGCCGAGGTCACGACCAACCGCGCGGCGGTGCTGTCGTCGGACGCCACGATGGACGCGCGGTTCTCGGGCGCGCACTCGATCATCATGCAGGGCATCCGGTCGACGATGACCCTGCCGCTGCTCCACGCCGGCGACCTGCTGGGCATCATGCACCTCGACTCGCTGTTCACCTCGAACGCGTTCACCGAGAAGGACCTGCAGATCTGCACCGGCATGGCGGCGCAGGCGGCGATCTCGATCCAGAACGCGCGGCTGGCGACGCGGATCGAGAAGGAGGCCCAGACCCGCGCGCAGATCTCCCGGCTGATCCCGCCGTCGGTCGTCGAGCAGGTGCTCAAGGGCGAGCTGACGATCGAGAAGGGCGGCCGTCAGACCGAGGTGACGATGCTGTTCTCGGACATCCGCGGGTTCACCACGATGTCGGATGGCCGGCCGCCGCAGGAGATCGTCAACACGCTCAACGAGTACTTCGAGGTGATGGTCGACATCCTGTTCAAGTACTCGGGCACGCTCGACAAGTTCGTCGGCGACGAGATCATCGGGCTGTTCGGCGCGCCGATCGCGATCGACGACGCGCCGTTCAAGGCCGTGTCGTGCGCCCTGGCGATGCTGCAGGCGCTCGAGGAGTTCAACCGGACCCGCGCGGCAGAGAACCAGGCGCCGATCCGGATCGGGATCGGCATCAACACCGGCAACGTGATCACCGGGTCGATCGGTTCGACCCGCGCGCTGCAGTACACCGCGATCGGCGACGCGATGAACGTGGCGTCGCGGCTGGTCAACGTGGCGAGCTCGGGCGAGATCATCATCTCGGAGGATACCTACCGCCACGTCGCCGGCCGGGTCGAGGCCACGGCCTTGCCGCCGGTGAAGGTCAAGGGCAAGGCCGACGAGCTCAAGGTCTATCGCATCACCGGCCTGCGCAACCGCGCCACGCCGCTACCCGGCGAGTGGGCCGGGCCGACGAACGGCTGAGTCGCCGGTGGTCAGATAGTCTCGAACTCCCGAATATGGGACTTCGCTGCGCGGGGTGAGGGTGAGCCGCGCCATCGCGGTCCAGGCTGGATACGAGCCGCGTCGTCGATCGGATCGGCGCGCGGGTTCGCCGAGGAGGTGTGAAGCGGCGGCCACGATGATGTGGACTGCGGATGACGCTCCGTGGCTCCGCGCAGCGAGACCCGGACTTGGCGCTGGACAGGCGCTTGCACCGCGGCCCCGCATGCGAACGCTGTGCTGTGTGGTCTTCCTGGTGGCGTGCAGCACCAGGCCGTCGAACTCACCGGATGGGCAACGGGACGCTGGCGTGGCCGACGCGGCGGACCCGCTCGATGGTGCGCCGCCGGATGGCTCGGCGCCGGATGGCGGAGGCGTGGTCGACGCGGGGGCGCAGCCGGACGCTGCACCCGACGCTGCACCGGATCTTGGCCCGACCTCGGTGTCGCTGGTGTTTCCGCCGCCGCGCAGCGTGTCGGATCAGCCGGCGATCGTGGTCCGCGGCAAGGCGATGGACCCCGACGGCGTCGCGGCGGTTCGCGTCAACGGCGTGCTCGCAACGACGACGAACAGCTTCACCGACTGGCGCGCCACGGTGCCGCTCGCGGCGGGTGCGAATCCCCTGGTGATCGAGACCGAGGATCGCGGCGGCCGGGTCGCGGCGAACCCGCCCAGCGCGACCGTGCTGCGCAGGCCGCTCCAGTACCTGCACCGGCCCCGCGAACTGGCGGTCGACCTGCCGCACGACCGCCTGCTCGTGGTCACGGAGAGCGGGGACATCGTGGGCATCGACCGCGTGACCGGTCGGCGCGCACGGGTCAGCGGCAACGGAACCGGCGGCGGGCCGCTGTTCGATCAGCCGCAGGCGATCGCCGTGGACGCGCCGCGTGGCCGGGCGCTCGTGCTGGACGGCCGGCGCGTCCTCGCCGTGGACCTCGCCAGCGGTGACCGGTCGATCGTCAGCGACGGCACGACTGGCAGCGGCCCCGTGCTGCAGGGGCCCGTCGGGATGGCGATCGACGCCGCGACGAGCACGCTGCTCGTCATGGACACGGCCGGCGCGTCGCTCGTCGCGGTCGACCTGGCGACGGGCGCCCGCCAGATCGCCAGCGGCGCGACGCGGGGCGGGGGCCCGGCGCTCACCGCGGCCACGGCCGTCGCCATCGATCCGGTCGGGCGCCGTGCGTTCGTGACCGGCGCGGGCGTGGTCGTCGGCGGCAGGTTCGTGGTGTCGCTGCTCGCGATCGATCTGGCGACGGGCCAGCGCAGCGTGGTCAGCGATCCGCTCGCCGGCGACGGCCCGCAGATCAGCGGCCTGTTCGCGATCCGCACGATCGCCTACGACGGCGCGCGCGACCGCGTGCTCGTCGCCGCGAACGATGCCGTGCTCGAGGTCGACGTCGCCGGCGGCGCGCGCAGCGCGGTCGCGAACCTGCGCCTCGCGCTCACGACCGACGTCGCCATCGATCCGGTGCACCGCGTCGCGTACGCGACGGATCTCGCGCTGTCCGCGGTGGCGACGCTGGATCTGGCGAGCGGGGCCACCGACTTCCTCGTCGATCCGGACTTCGGTCTCGGGTTCCCGGTCGTCGCGCCGGCCGGGCTCGCGCTCGATGCCGACAGCAAGCTGTGGCTGGTGAACACCGTCTCGTTCGAAGGTGCCGTGCTCGCGCTCGACCGGAACAGCCAGCGGCGGACGTTGCTCACGCCGCGGTCCGCGGGCCTCGCGTTCGTGCATGACCTGGCGTTCGATCCGGCAACCGCGAGCTTCCTCGTGACCGACTCGCAGGGCAACCGCGTCGTGCGCGTCGATCCCGGCACCGGTGCGCTGAACGACGTCGTGACCGGGCTGCGGACCCCGGGCGCGATCGTCGTCGACACGATCGGACACCGCGCGTTTGTCGCCAGCGAGCAGCGCCGCATCTACCAGGTCGATCTCGAGACCGGCGAGAGCTCGGTATGGTTCGACGGCGTCACGTTCTCGTCGGGCGGCGACCTCGCGCTCGACCGCGCGCACAACCGGCTGCTCTACACCGACGACCAGCTGCCACGGATCCTGGCGATCGACCTGACGACGCGCGCGGCCGCCCAGCTCGCGACCGGTGGACGCGCGCTGGCGCTGTCTCGCGCGGGCAAGCTGCTGGTCGGCCGGCCCGACGAGCTCGCGGTCTACGACCTCGACACCCACACCGAGACCACGGTCGCGAGCCCGACGCTCGGCGCGGGGCCGCGGCTGTCGCCGGCCTCGATCGTCGAGGATCTCGAGGGCCGCGCGTTCGTCACCAGCCCGTTCGACGACCGCGGCGCCGGTGGCGCGGCGGTGTTCGCGGTGGATCTCGTCACCGGCGATCGCGTGGTGGTCTCGGCCCACTGACCCGACGCTACTGTCGCGTACCGGTCCAGCGCTCGACGCTCCGGCAATCCGGCGAGCTCGCGAGCGCCTCGGCGCGCTGCAGCGTGCAGTCGCTCGACGAGATGTTCGGCGCGTCGAACCTGGCGAGCACCTCGATCTGGACGGTCGTGCCGGTCAGCTTCGCGTCGGCACGGGTGAAGTAGATCTGGCACATCACACCGCCGCCGGTCTGCGTGTTGGCGCTCTCGTCCTCGAGGCCGGGGCCACCTGCGCGCATCGAGATCAGCGTCTCGGTGCACATCGTCGCGGCCGCGTCGGTGCAGTCGCTGAGCCGCAACAGATCGGGATCCATGAAGAACGGATCGACCGCGAGCCGGAAGAACGGCGCGGCGCTGACGACCGGTTGCCCGGCGTCGGTGCAGCTCACCTTGGCGCCTGGCGTCTCGGCGTGGGTATGCGACGTCGTCGAGTAGGTGCCGATGAACGCCGTGACGTCGCCGCCGCCACGATCGCTACCACCACCACACGCGACGAGGAGCACCAGCATGCTGCGCGACACCATGTGGTCAGTGTCGCACAGCCCGAACACGCGAAGCTGACACCAGATGCGCCCGTGTGCCGCCCGGTCCTCCGGCACAAGGCGTGTGAGTTGAATGTACACACCCCCCGGCGCGCCGCATGAGTACACCAGGTGTGACCGCGCTGCCCCTCCGATTCGGCCACCGCACGACATTCCGTGTCCGGATTGCAAAGGCGGTGGCGCGCAGACGGGCACAACCGTTCGGCAACGACAAACAGGAGGACATCGATGAGATCGAAGAATCAGGTATGCTCCACGGGATTCGCAGTCCTGGCGATGCTGGTCGCGGCGCCGAGCGCTGGCGACGCGGCCGTGTGGGACCAGTACAACCTCGCGCCGGCCAGCCGCACCATCAGCCCGGTGTCCGTGTTCAAGACCAGTGGCAATATCATCAATCCCGACAACGTGCTGTCCGGGCAGGCGACGGCCATCGTGGGCAGCGGCTCGTTCATCACACTGGATTTCGGCAAGGAGGTCGGCGGCTATATCACACTCACGTTCACCGCCGCCTCCGATGCCAACCAGAGCGTCGGCCTGGCGTTCAGCGAGTCATCGCTGTACGTCGGAGTCGACAGTGATCGCTCGAATGGCAGTGGCAACCCGGATGGCGCGCTCACGGCCGCGGCGAGGGCGGGTACGACGTTCACGGTCCCGAGGCCGTTCCTGCGGGGCGGGTTTCGCTACCTCACCGTGTTCTTGCGGTCCACCGGGTTCATTCACCTCTCGGGCGTGTCGCTGGCGTTCACCGCCGATCCGAACCGCGCAGTCCCCAATCAGTATCCCAACTACTTCTTCTCGAACGACGTGATGCTGAACCGCGCGTGGTACGCGGGAGCCTACACCGTCCAGACCGACCTGATCCGGAACGACGAAGGGCGCGCCTGGCCGCCGATCTCCACGCTGTGGAACAACGGCAACCTCGTGGGCGAGGCGGGAAACGTCGTGCTCACGGATGGCGCCAAGCGCGATCGCAGCATCTGGCCGGGCGACATGGGCATCGCGGTGCCGACCGGGTTCGTCGCCTTGTTCGAGACCGTGTCGACGAAGAACTCGCTGCAGACCATGTACAATCACCAGTCCGGATCTGGTGAGTTGCCGTATTCGGGCCCCCAGTTCAACTTCAAGGGCTCCGACACCTATCACATGTGGACGCTGTTCGGGACCCACGTCTACTACGTCTACTCGGGCGACAAGGCCTGGCTCGACAGCGTGTGGCCTCGATTCAAGCTGGCGACGACGTTCATCACGAACAAGATCGATGGCAACGGCCTCTTGAACGTCACCGGGGGAGCCGACTGGGCGAGAGATGGCCAGGGCGGCGAGAACATCGCGGCCAACGCGCTGCTGTACGGCGTGCTCGTGCGCGCGGCCATGCTCGCCCAGGTCGAGGGCGACGCCGCGCTCGCGACGATGTACGCCACACGCGCGGCCAACCTGAAGGGCCAGATCAACGCGCGGCTCTGGGACTCGAACGTCGGCGCATACAAGGACAATCCGTCGAGCACGCTGTATCCGCAGGACGGCAATGCCCTGGCGGTGTGGTACGGTGTGGTCGACAGCCCCGCGAAGGCAAAGAGCATCAGCTACGTGCTGGGCGAGAACTGGAACGACAAGGGCTCTCGTGCGCCCGAGTTCACGCTGGGGACGGGCGTGCCGAGGATCAGCACGTTCGCGGGATCGATGGAGCTGATGAGTCACTTCGAGGCGGGCTACGACACCCGCGGCCTCGACATGATCCGATCGATGTGGGGCTACATGCTGGACGCTCCTCACGGCACGCGCAGCACGTTCTGGGAGGGCCTGAACTCCGATGGCAGCTTCGCGTACCAGGGTCCGTTTCAGAGCCTGTCGCACGGCTGGGGCAGCGGCCCCACCTCGGCGTTGACCTACTATGTCCTCGGCCTGACGGCCGACACCGTCGCTGGACAGACCTATCACGTCATCCCACACCCGGGCGACCTCACGCACGTCGAAGGCAATCTCACGATGGCGCCGGGCAAGGTCGTGTTCGCGAACTACGACGTCGGGGGGGCTTGCCGGACGTTCTCGATGCGCGTCGACGCGCAATCCCACACCGGCTCGACGGGGCGGATGGCGGTCCCGCGGTTCGGGGCCAACCACACCGTGCGCGTGAACGGCGTCCCGGCATGGAACGGGGCGAGCTTCCTCGGTTCGCCGGGCATCGCCGGGGCCAGCCAGGACGCCGACTACATCTACTTCACCGGCGTCCAGCCCGGCGTGCGAACCTTCAGCTACACCGACGGGGTCCGCTGTCCGCCGGCGCCCGAGCAGTGGAGCTTCTGCGCCGACGAGAACGGCGCGTGCTCGTTCACCGGCACCCGGCGCGTGCGGTACGGAAAGCGCGGCAAGTACAACTACGCGATCGTCTCCGGTGGCGTGTCCTGTAACAACAACACGTTCGGCGATCCGATCGCGGGCGTCGCCAAGTCCTGTCAATTCTCGAGTGAGCTGTTCACCGGATGCGGTACCGAGGCACAGACGTGCTCGTTCCCGGGCACCAAGGAGGTGCGGTTCGGCGCGAACGGGCAGTGGACCTCCCGGATGGCAACCGGCAGCATCGCATGCGCCGTGGCGACGTTCGGCGATCCGCTCCCGAACGTCGTCAAGCGCTGCGAGTTTCGGGATCCGGTTCCCGTGCCGCTCACCGCCGCGGCTTTGACTCAGCAACCCACGCCAGAGAACTGAGCGCCTCGCCAGCCAAAGGATTCACCCAGATGACCACGGTCAGATCCACTTCGGGAGCAACACCATGATGAAATATCGCAATCGGCGCCTCGGCTATCCTGGGCTTGTATGCCTGGTCGGTCTGTCGGCGCCGCCGGCCTCGGCCGCGACGCTGGAGCTCACGCAATTCGTCGACCCGTTCATCGGCACGGATGACGGCAACTCGCCGCATCCCGTGGGCGGCGGTGCGGGTGGCAGCACCGTGCCCGGCGCGGTCGTGCCGTTCGGCGGGATCCAGATCAGTCCGGATACCAACACCGCGTCACCGTCGGGCTACCGCCACGCTGACAACGTTGTCCAGGACATCAGCATGACGCACTTCAACGGTGCGGGCTGTGCCAACAACGAGGCGATCAACGTCCAGCCCGTGGTGGGCGCGCTCGGCAGCTCGCCCGGCAACAGCTGGGATACCTACAACCTGACGAAGTCCGCGGAGACGGCGACCGCCGGGTACTACAAGGCCACGCTCAGCAGGAACGGCAGCAACATCGTCACCGAGCTGACCGCCACCGCCCGCACCGGGATGTTGAGGTTCACCTATCCATCCACCAACCAGGCCACGATCCTGATCAGCGCCAGCCGCAGTGCCACGGGTGATCGCAGCGGGTCGCTCACGATCAACGGCTCGGAGATCACCGGCCAGGCCACGGTCGGCGGGTTCTGCGGGTCGCCCAACGTCTACACGATCTTCTACGACATCAGGTTCGACCAGGTACCCACCGGCCACGGTACGTTCCAGGGCGGCACGATATCGCCCAACAGCGACAGCGTGAACGCCGCGCAATCGGGAGGCTTCGTCACCTTCAACACGACCGGGAACGCCGTGGTCCAGATGAAGGTGGCCGTGTCGTACGTCAGCATCGCCAACGCTCAGCTGAACATGACCACGGAGAATGCGGGCTTTGCGTTCTCGACCGTGCAGGCCAATGCCCGCAACGCCTGGAACACCGTGCTCAACCGTGTCCAGGTGACGGGCGGCACGACCGATGATCTCAAGCAGTTCTATACCGCCCTGTACCGCGTGAACATGAACCCCAACATCTCGAGCGATGTGAACGGCCAGTACCGCGGTTTTGACAACGTTGTCCATGTCGTCCCGCCGGGGCACAGCATCGTCTACCAGAACTACTCGGGCTGGGACATCTATCGCTCGTGGGCAGCGCTCGCGGGGCTCACCGCTCCGGAAGCCAGCGACATCGCCGAGTCGATGGTGCTCGACGGCCAGCAGGGCGGTGCGATCCCGAGATGGTCGGATCAGAACAAGGAGAACTTCATCATGAACGGTGATCCGGGGCCGATCATCGTGTCCAGCTTGTACGCGTTCGGCGCGCGCAACTTCGAGACCAGGTCTGCGCTCGACCTCATGTTCAACGGCGCCACCAACGGCAACCCGGTGCGCCGCGTCCAGCCCCAGCTCAACAGCATGCACTTCATCGAGAACGTCTCGGAGTCGCTCGAGATGAACGCCGCCGACTTCGCGATCGCGCAGTTCGCCAGGGCGCTCGGCGATACCGCCAGGTACGACGTCATGATCGCCCACTCGCAGTGGTGGATGAATGTCTTCTTCCCGGTCACCAACTACATCACCAGGCACAACGCCGATGGCTCGTGGGTCACGCCGCTGGATCCCGCGGCGGAGGTCAACTTCACCGAGGGCAACGCCGCGCAGTACACGTGGATGGTGACGCACAACTACGCCAGCCTGTTCAACCTGATGGGCGGCAAGCAGACCGCGATCCAGCGGCTCGACCACCTGTTCACGCAGGTCAATGCTGGCTTGACGTTGCCGTTCTTCTACATCGGCAACGAGCCGGAGCATAACCAACCCTGGGCCTACAACTTTGCCGGCCAGCCCTGGGGCGCCCAGTCCGCGGTGCGGCGCGTGATCCAGGGTGCGTTCAACTCGTCGAGCGGTGGCTTGCCCGGCAACGACGATCTGGGCGCTACCTCGGCCTGGTTTGTCTGGGCCTCGCTCGGGTTGTATCCGGTGACGCCGGGTGCCGATACGCTGGCGTTGCATGGCCCGCTGTTCAACGCTGCAACGATCACGATGCCCAACGGGAAGCTCCTGCAGATCAATGGCGCCGGCGCCGGTGACGGCGCGCCGTATATCCAGAGCGTGACCGTCAACGGGGCCTCCACCACGCACACGTTCGTGACCTATCGCGACATCGCCAACGGGGGAACGCTGAACTTCACGATGGGGACCAGCCCGAACAAGAGCTGGGGCATCAACTCCGCCGATGCACCGCCGTCGTTCAACGATGGCTTCACCCCGCCGGGCCCGGCGCCGGTCCTCGGCCGTAACCTGGCGCTCGGCAAGCCGGCGACCGGCAGCGCGACGTGCGCGGCATCGGAGTCCGCAGCGATGGCGTTCGATGGCGTGTTGATGAACAACAGCAAATGGTGCTCTCTGGCGAGCCCGTCGTTTCTGCAGGTCGACCTTGGCGCGAACCAGACCGTCACCAGCTTCGTGATCAAGCACGCCGCGCTGGGTGGCGAGACCACCGGATGGAATACCAGCGCTTTCAACGTTCAGACCAGCACGGACGGCGTGAGCTTCACGACGAGGGTGTCGGTCATCGGCAATCAGTCCAGCCGGACGTTCCACTCGATCAGCCCGGTGACCGCGCGGTTCGTGAGGCTGAATGTCACGACCCCGACCAGCGTGGGCGATCCAGCCACCCGGATCTACGAGCTCGAGGTCTACGGCGGTACGCCAGACGGCGTGGTGTTCTTCAAGGACGCCGACTTCGGCGGGCCGTCGAGCGGCGCGTTCGCGAAGGGTGACTATCCCGTCCTGCCCGGTGACGTGCCGAACGACTGGATGACCTCGATGCGGATCCCGGCCGGGTGGGTCGTCGACGTGTTCGCGGATGGCGGCTTCAACGGCCCGGTCTGTACCTTCACCGGCGACACGGCGAACGTCGGCGCGGCCTGCAACGACGTCATGTCGTCGTTCAAGATCCACTGACCGCGGGCTTCGGCCACGGCCGAAGCGGCCGGACCGGGCCGCTGATCGCGCTACCAGATCCTGACGCGCTTGTCGGGGGCGAGGTAGAGCGGGTCGGCGGGGGCGGGGTTGAACGCGTCGTACCAGGCGTCGAGGTTGCGGACGACGGACGCGCGGTACTCCCCGGGGCTGTGCGAATCGGTGACGAGGAGGTTCGCGAGCTGCTCGCCGCGGTAGAGGTGGCGCCAGACCTGGGCCCAGCCGAGGAAGAACCGCTGGTCGCCGGTCAGGCCGTCGATCACCGGCGCCGGCTTGCCGCCGAGCGACAGCTTGTAGGCGTTGTAGGCGACGGTGAGGCCGGCGAGGTCGGCGATGTTCTCGCCGAGGGTGAGCTCGCCCTTGACGCATTGCGCGGGCTTGCCGCCTTCGGCCGGGATGGGGCAGTAGGCGCTGTACTGGGCGACCAGCTTGGCGGTCGCGACCTTGAACTTGTCGGCGTCGTCCTTCGTCCACCAGTTCTTGAGCGTGCCGGTGGCGTCGAACTGCGAGCCGCGGTCGTCGAAGCCGTGGCTGATCTCGTGGCCGATCACCGCGCCGATGCCGCCGTAGTTGACGGCATCGTCGGCGTTGGCGTCGAAGAACGGCGGCTGGAGGATCGCCGCGGGGAACACGATCTCGTTGAGCGTCGAGTTGTAGTAGGCGTTGACCGTCATCGGCGTCATGCCCCACTCGTCGCGATCGACCGGCTTGCCGAGCTTGGCGAGCCGGCGGTTGTACTCGAACTCGGACAGGCGAATGGCATTGCCGACCGCGTCGCCGGCGACGATCTGGAGCGCGGAGAAATCGCGCCACTTCTTGGCGTATCCGATCTTGGGGTTGTAGGTGGCGAGCTTGGCCTTGGCCTTGGCCCTGGTCTCGGGGCTCATCCAGGCCAGTGCATCGAGCCGCTGCCCCATCGAGACGAGCAGGTTCTTGACCAGCTGGTCGGCCTGCGCCTTGGTCTGGGGCGTGAAATACCTGGCGACGTAGAGACCGGCGATCGCCTCGCCGAGCCGGTCGTTGCGTCCGCCGGTGATGTCATCGACCGCGCGCTTCCATCGATCCTTGATCTGCGGCACGCCCGACAGCGTCTTGCCGAACATCTCGAAGTGAGTGTCGACGAACTTCCCGGGCAGGTACGGGGCCGCCCCGGTGATCGCCTGCAGCGTCAGGTAGTCCTTCCACACCGCGAGCGGCTCGCTCTTCACCAGCGTGCTGGTCCCGGCGATCGCGGTCGGCTGGCGGACGTTGACCACCGGCTCGCCTGCGAGGCCCACCGCCTTGAGCCACGGCTTCCAGTCGAACGCCGGTGCGAGCTTCTCGAGCTCGGCGACCGTCATCTTGTTGTAGGTCTTCTGTGGGTCGCGGTTCTGGACTCGCGTCCAGTGCGTCGCGGCGATCTTCTCCTCGAGGGCATAGACCGCGGCCGCCCGCTTGTCGGCGTTCCTGGCGCCGATCAGCGTGAACATCTGGGCGATGTACTTCTGGTAGCCGTCGCGAACCTTGGCGAACTGCTCCTTCCTGGTGTCGTACATGTCGCGATCGGGCAGGCCGAGGCCGCCCTGGGCGATGTTGGCGAGGTAGTTCTCGGGCTCGCGCTCGTCCTGAGCGATGGCCGCGCCGAACGGCGTGCGGTAGCCCCGTCGCGCGTTGGCCGCGAACTGCCGCACCACGCCCGCGGTGTCCTTGATCCTGGCGATGTCGTCGAGTTGCGCCTTGATCGGCGCGGTGCCCTTGGCCTCGATCACCGCCTCGTCCATGAAGGTCTTGTAGTAGTCACCGACGCGCTGGCCATCGCTACCGGGTTCGCCGGTCGCGGTCTCGAGGAGCTGATGAGTGCGCTCGTCGCTGCGATCGCGCAGCACCGTGAACATGCCGTAGTCCGGCTTGTCGGCGGGGATCTGCGTCGACCTGGCCCAGGTCCCGTTGGCGTACCGGAAGAAGCTGGCGCCCGGCGCGACCGCCTTGTCCATGCCGGCGCTGTCGAAGCCCCACGCGCCGATCTCCGGCTGCGGCCTGGGAGCGCTCGGCTCGGTTGCGGTGGCCGGAGCGGCCGCGACCGGCTCCGGGCTCGGCGGCACCGCGGCGGGCGGCTCGGGGGCGGGGCGATTGGGGCCGCATGCGACCAGAGTCGAGAGGATCACAGCGAACAGGCGTGTCTGCACGTGGGCGCTCCAGGGGTTGAGGACCCGGCTGGAGTACCAACGCGCGATCGGTTTGCCTAGCCCTTAACGCGGGCCGACCGTCGCGGGCGCGAACACGGTCAGCTCTTGAACACGACGCGGAACGACACCGGGAAGCAGGCCGCGGACTGCACGCCGGCTGCGTTGACGTACGGCGTGTAGCGCCAGCTCCGCAGACCGTTCTGCAGCTCGCCGCCGATCTCGGGCGGAGCCTTGACGACCTTCACCGACGACACCGCTCCTTGCTCGTCGATGCACAGCTTGACGATGACGTCGGCGTAGTCGCCGACGACGCCGTTGACCTTGATCGCCGGGACTGCGCCCCACCGCTTGGACACCGCGGTCGCGGACACCAGCGGCGGCGCGCGGGGCACCGAAGGCGCGGGCGCGGGCACAGCCGCCGGCTTGGGCGCGGTGCGTGACGGCTCTGCCGGCGGAGGCTCGGCCACCGGCGGCCGTGCGGCCGGCGGACTGGGCGCCGGGGTGGGGACGGGGGGCTCGGGCTCAGCGGCGGGCTCGGGGTCGTGCGCCGCGACCCGCGCGCCCGACGACGGATGCTTCTTGGTGCGGCCGCTGCGGTCGGGTCGATCCACCGCGGTCGACGGCACGGTGGCCGCGGCCACGACCGCCGCGGGCGGAGCCGCGGCTGGTGGAGGGACGGCCGGCGGCACAGGAGCCGGAGGCGGGGTGACGACCGCCGCGGTGGCTGGTGGTGCGGGTGGCGGGGCGGCCGGTGGCGGGGCGAAGATGGCGGCCGGCGTGGGCGAGCTCGCCTCGATGTCATGGTTGCCGCGAAACACGATGACGAGCATCGCCGCGACGGCGAACGCCCCGACCCCGATGCCTGCGAACAGCCGCGTGCGCCGCGGCGTCGGCGCGTCGCCGAGCAGCGACACCGTCGACGCCGCACCCCGGAGCGTCGTGTCCGCGGTCGGCGCGAAGCTGGCGGCGGAGAACCGCGTCGGTGGCTGGGTCTGCATCACGCCCGCGACGCTCACCGCGGCCAGGTGATCGATCGCGCGGACCAGGTCGGCTGCGCTGGCGGGGCGCGCCGACGGCTCCTTCTGCAACAGCGAGAGCACGAGATCGTCGACGTCGGCCGGGATCACGGGGGTCAGCGACCGCAGCGGCTGCGGCGGAAAGTAGAGATGGCGGGCGATGAGGTCGCCGGCGCCGTCGGACACGAACGGCGGTTGGCCACACATCATCTGGTACGCGACGCAGCCCAGGGCGTAGAGGTCGGCGCGATGATCGACCGAGCCGGCGCCGCGGCACTGCTCCGGCGCCATGTACGTCGGCGTGCCCATGACCATGCCGGTCCGGGTCTGGCTGACCTCGCCCGAGATCGGCGCGAGCTTCGCGATGCCGAAGTCGAGCAGCTTGACCCGTTCGCCACTGGCCAGTTCCGGATCAGGCACGAGGAATACGTTGTCCGGCTTGAGGTCGCGATGGACGATGCCCTGCTCGTGCGCGGCCTGCAGCGCGCGCGCGATCGCTCGCACGATCGTCATCGTCGCGGCGACCGACATGCGGCCGCGCCGGATCCGCGCGCCGAGGTTCTCGCCCTCGAGATACTCCATGACGATGTAGGCGCTGCGATCCTCGAGGATGCCGAAGTCGAAGACCTCGACGATGCCGGGATTGCGAACCGCGGTGGCGGCCCGGGCCTCGTTGAAGAACCGTGTGACCATGTCCTGGTTCGAGGACAGCGAGGGATGCAGGACCTTGATCGCAGCCGGGCGGCCGAGCGTCACGTGGCGTGCGAGATACACCGTACCCATCCCACCTTCGCCGATCTTCGACACGACGTTGTAGTTCCCCAGGCTTCGGCCCAACATCGTGATTCCTCCCGGACGGCGCGTAAGCGCTCCAGATCATAACACGCTACATCCCGCGAACGAGGATCGGTTCGCTGCGCCGCGATCGTTGCGATGCGAGAGCTGCACTCACATCGGTTGCACAACCTGGCGTGTGGCAGCTCACTGCTTGTTGCGGTGCTGTCACCGGGGGCCGAGGTCGCGGAGCTCCCATAAAATGTTAGTAATTACAATGTTTTCGTCGCGTGAATGCGGAGGTACATCCCGGCCGCCGGTCGTCGCCGACCGTCACGAACGCGGTCCAGTGTCTGGCGCAGCGTCACGGAGCGCCACTCACCGCCGCGGGGCCTCGGTGGTGGCGGTTCGTCATGGCACGTTGATCGTGCGGCGCCGCCGGATCAGCCCCTCCTGCGCGGTGCTCGCGACGAGCCGTCCGGCGCGATCGAAGAACTGCCCGCGCACCAGGCCGCGGGCGCCGGACGCCGAGGGGCTGTCGACCACGTAGAGCAGCCAGTCGTCGAGGCGAAACGGGCGGTGGAACCACATCACGTGATCGAGCGACGCCATCTGCAGGCCGGGCGTCAGCCAGCTCATCGCGTGCGGATCGAGCGCGGTGCCCAGGAACGCGAAGTCCGAGGCGTAGGCGAGCAGGTAGCGGTGAAGCGCCGGGTCGTCGGGGAGCTGGTCGACCGCGCGGTACCACGCCTGGCGGCGCGCCGGGACCGCGACGGGGTGCAACGGGTCGCGGATCTCGAGCGGGCGGATCTCGATCGGACGCTCGGCGGTGGCGCGCGCCAGCAGGTGCGGCGGGAGCTGCGTTGCAAGTCCGCGCCCCAGGTCGCGCTCGGAGCGCAGCGTCTCCGGCTCCGGAACCGCCGGCATCGCGTCCTGGTGGTCGAGGCCGTCCTCGTCGGCCTGGAACGACGCTTCGAGGCTGAAGATCGCCTCTCCCTCCTGCACCGCGACGACGCGCCGGGTGGTGAAGCTCTTGCCATCGCGCAGGCGATCGATCTGATAGACGATCGAGCCGCGGACATCGCCGGCGCGCATGAAGTAGCCATGCAGCGAGTGGACGGTGCGCCCGTTGTCGACGGTCTGCGCCGCTGCGGACAGCGCCTGCCCGACCACCTGCCCGCCGAAGATCGCGCCCCAGCCGAGATCCTGGCTCCGGCCACGGAACAGGTCGCGATCGAGCCGCTCGAGGCGCAGGAGCGACACCAGGTCGGCGAGGATGCCTTTCATGCACTGCTCGTAGCACGCCGCGGTCGTGCTGCGCGGCCAGCGCGTTTCGGCTACGGCGACGGCCGCCCGCGGCGCGCGGCCGCACGCACCGCGTCGATCACCGCCTCGACCACCGGGGCCAGCACCTCGCGATCCTGGCGCGCGCGACGGGCCGCGGTGAACGCCCGCATCGCGCGGTCGAGCCCGGCGAGCTGGGCCTCGACATGGTCGAGCCGGCCGCCGCGGTGCAGCTCGGCGCGCAGCGTGTCGCACACGTAGTGGACGCACCGCGCCGGGCGGTGCTCGAGCGCGAGCGAGCACGCCTCGGCGCCGCGAAACGCGCAGCCGGCATGGATGTCGCGTCCAGCGGGCGGGCGCAGATCGCGCGGGCGCGTCCCGGCGTGCGCGAGCGCAGCGAGCTCGTGATCATCGAAGATGTTGGCGGTCACGCCCGCGCAGCACGCGCCGCCGGCGAAGCCGCCGACCGGCCATGGCTGGCGCGCCGCGCACGATCCACACGACGCCACGCTGCCGATCGCCTCGGCGACCGCGAGCTTGGCGTGGGCAACCTCGGCCGCCAGCGTGCGCTCGTCGCTGGTCACGACGCTGGCCCGCTCGGCGCGGAGCCGGCGCCGCAGCGCCACGAGCTCGACCGCGCGCGACGCCGGCTGGCGCAGCCGCAGCAGGAGGCGCTCGACGGGAACGAACATTGGCCTACGCTAGCACTCGCGCGCGCGCCGGTCACATCCGGCGCCGATCCGTCACCGGAGGCGG
>Ga0307515_10001821_pt1 | contig 47550 bp, 5 predicted proteins | sample 17_EM_MG_FD_194513 | JGI IMG/M metagenome (GOLD analysis project Ga0307515, IMG submission 194513) | Populus trichocarpa ectomycorrhiza microbial communities from riparian zone in the Pacific Northwest, United States - 17_EM | ecosystem: Host-associated > Plants > Roots > Unclassified | place... | reverse complement strand
TATTCTATATATAATTAATATAATGCCTTAGATACTATTCTAGTGTCTAATTTAATTTTTCTATTTAACCGTCTGTCTATAGATAATACGCTATTAATATTACTACGCGAACCCCTTATTCCGCTAAAAATACCTTTTAAAATACCGCTATAAATCTTAGGTCTCTATCTAATATAATCTTTATTAGTGCTCTGTGCCTTATAAATACTTTTTTAATATAGATTCTAGCTATATCTTCTGCTATATTAGGAATTTTTTTACTAGTATCTAATTTTACTTTTCTGCCATTTTAGCATTTTCTAGCATTTCTAGCATTTTCTAGCATTTAGCAGCTAAATGCGGCATTTATTACTAAGTACTAGTATTTAGCTACCAAATGCCGCATTTATAATTAAGTATTAGCATTTAGCTGCTAAATGCTAGAAAATACCAAAATAGCAAAAAGGTAAAATTAGATGCTAGTAAATTTTTTCCTAATATAGAGGCTCCGCATAAAGTTCTATATAAAGTTCTGTATAAAGTTCCGCACGAAGTTCTATATAAAGCTCTACACGAAGTTCTACACGAAGCTTTATACGAAGCTCTGCACAAAGCTCTATATAAAGCTCTTATATAAAGCTCTGTACGAGGCTCTATATAAGGCTCTATATAAGGCTCTATACGAAGCTCTACGTATAGAGGCTTTATATAAAGCTCCGTATTAGGTCCCCGCTATATTCCTAATAGCCTCTATATATACCTCTGCCAAGTATACCCCTATATAGCCACCTTATTTTTTACCTATCCTTCCTTTCTTACGTCCTCCCTACCTAGGAAGGCACTAAAACAGCAGCTAGTAGAGGACTGTCGCTAGGACTAGACAACCGTCGCCAGAACTAGACAACCGTTGCTAAAACCAAACAACCACCATTTAAACAACTAGTCGGCAAACGCCGCAAACAATTTAATCAATTAATCGATCGAATTGAGCTAGAGCTTTAATACTAGCCCGTCGCCAAATTAAATTAAGGCCTCCTAGGGAGGCACCCTAGACGACTACCGTTTAAATATACAGCTAGCAAACGGTTGTAAAGAATAATTCAAATTAATACAATTAATTAATTAGGTAGAGCCTTTAATCGGGCTAGCCCTTCCCCTAAATTATAGATAAATAGGTTAATAGGTGGGCAAGTAAAAGAGAACCGTCGCTATATTATATTAAATTATCTAAAATAATATAATTTATTTTACACTAACTGCGTAAAAAGAGTAAAACTTATTTATTACTTAAAGTGAGCAAGATATATAGAATGCGTAAGGAGTGCATTATATACAGAATGTATAAGAAGGGCATTATATATAGAATGCGCGAGAAGAGCATTATATATTAATTGCGTATTAAGTATAAAATGCGTAATTAGCTACACCGTATTGCTAAATACGGTAGTATACTGTACCGCATTATTAAATACGGTAGTATGCTGCATTATATTATTAAATACGGTAGTATACGGCAGTATACTGCACTGTATTATTAAATATAGCAGTATGCCGCACCTTAGTCAATACTATACGTTACACGTTATAGTGCGCGGAATGCGCATTTGGCCGCTAAATACTGCCAAATGCTGTAAAAATGCTGGTAAATTTTTTCCTAACGCAAGATTTCTTCTATATACGTTATAAAGTAGCCTTATTTAGTTAACTTGTTTACTATTACTAGGATTATATTATGCTCCTATCTAGTAATAGGATCCTCTAATTTTAGTAACTTAATAATAAAGTCCTATAATCTCTATAGTATCTTAATATATTATAGCTCTCTATACGGCTTATACCTTATTAGTTTATTTCTTTAATAATCTAGATATTTCTTTATAGTCTATCTTACTAATCTCTAAATTCTATTAATAATATACTCTTCCTAAAGTCTTAACACCAAGCCTATAGCTCTATAATACCCCTATATTAACCCTTTATAAAATTCTCTTATAAATTATGCTATAACTATCCTTAGAATATAGGTCGCTTCTTTATTCTTATATTATTCTAAGTCTAGATCTTTAAGTTATACTTTTTAAATTCTTTATATTTAATCACTTTCTAGTAATTTATAAACCTATATTTCTTAGGTTGCTATAATTTTTAAATAATTATACCTAATTAATCTATTTTTATCTTTTTATAATATAGCCCTTAATGCTTTCCGTTATTTTTATAGTTTAGCTTTTTTACTTAGCGCGTTAACTTATATATTTTCTATACCTTTAGTATACTAAATCTTAAAGTGGTTTTTTTCTTTTTTTATATATAAATATTTTAGCCTATCTAACTTATCTTTAGTTAAGTTCTTTTATTATTAGGAACCCTATTAGGTTCTTATAATCTATTTTAACGATAAATAGTTTCTCTATACCTTATAAAAAAGCTTTTTATTTTTTAAGTACTATAATTATACCTAATAACTTCTTATTATAGATGTTATAGTTTAACTCTAGTAGTATTATCTTCTAACTATAATATGCTATTAGATGCTATATATTTCTATACTTCTATAGTAAAAATACTTCTAGTATAAAGTTTAATATATCTGTCTTTATAACTATATCTAATTTTAGTTAGTAGATCTTAAGGATTAGTTCCTAGGTAAATAGCTTTTTAAGTTTTTTTAATAGTTTTCTTTACTTATCTCTCTATACCTATAGTTTCTCTTTTTTTATAAACCTTATAAATAGTTTAATATTCTTTAACTATTATACTATAAACCTTTTATAGTAGTTACAAAACTCTAAAAATAACCTTAACTATATTATATTCTTTAGTTCTTATTAACTTACTATGGCTTTAATTTTCTTTAGATCTATACTAATATAACTTAGTTTAATAAAATCGGTTTTTTATATAAAGAACTCGCATTTTTTAATTACTACTAGTATTTATTTTTCTTATAGTCTCTTTAAGACCTGTTTAATATATTCTCCGAATTCTTCCTTAGTTATTAAGTAGATAATAATATTATTAAGGTATACTATAATAAACTTATTAAAGTATTCTTTAAATCCGCTATTAATCCGCTTCTAAAATATTGCTGATATATTTATAAGCCTAAATTATATAACTAATAGTTTATATAATCCTTCCTTTAACCTAAAGGCCACCTTTTATTTATTACCTTCCTTAATCCTAATCTAATAGTATGCCTACCTTAGATTTATCTTTATAAAGATTTACGTATTATATTGGGAAAATATTCGCAGGATAAGATTTAAGTAGACTTCATTTAGCGCGTTTCGCGTAATTAATATGCAAATTGACTAACTCGACATGTAATTAACCAACTTAATACATTTAAAAGTTAAATAATACGCAGTTAACCTACTTAACAACTTTAAAAGCTAACTGTATATTCCTTAATATGTAATTAAGGTAAAATTATATACTAATTACATAATCTTATACAATCTTATATAGTCTTATTACTTAGAGGCTTTGTATAAGGCTCTATATAAGGCTCTATACAAAGCTTTATACAAAGCTCTATGTATAAAGGCTCTGTATAAGGCTTTACGCAAAGCTTTACGTATAAAGGCTCTATATAAAGCTCTACATTAGGTCCCCGTTATATTCCTAATAGCCTCTACATATATCTCTACCTATATAGCCGCCTTATTTTTTTTTTACCCTTTCTTCCTTCCTTACATCCTCCCTACCTAGGGAGGCACTGAAACGGCAGCTAATAGAGGACCGTTGCTAGAACTAGATAACTATTGCTAGAACTAGACAATTGTTACTAGAACCAGACGATAACAACTAGCTAGCAAACACTATAAACGATTTAATCGATTAATCGAATTAAGGTAGTATAGACAGGTAGGTAAATACGGATAGATAAGTAGATGCAAATAGGTAAGTAGATGTAAATAGGTAGGTAGATACTAACAGGTAGGTAAATATAGATAGGTAGGTAAATATAGATAGGTAGGCGATATAGACGGGTAGGTGATGTAGATAGGTAAGTAGATGCAGATAGATCTATATCTACTACTCTTAGCAGCTACTTTTTAGCTATATATATAGATTTTATAAAGAGGTGCATATAATTTACCTTGCTAGCCTTATAAATGGCCTTAAAATAACCTTTATTTATTATTTATTATCTAAAATATACTATTAGTATAAAAGAGGTAGATGTAATTATAGTTGCTAAATGCGTAGGTTGCACGCAGGCTGCGTGTAGGCTGCGTGTCAAAAACACACAATATAGGCTAGTCGGTCGAGTTGCCAAATGCCCTTAACTGCGCGCCAATTGCGTCAACCACCAACCATTGAGGCCATTGAAAGGGTACTATATTTTGCCGATATACTTATCCTATTTTAGATTTCGCTAATTAAAGGTAAAGAATATCTATTCTTTTAAGTAATACTATTTAACTATTTATAGTTAATACATAGCCTAAGCTTTTATTTTATTTTATATAAATAGTACTAAATAACCTACTAATAACTAGAATGGTCTAATATATCCCTTTTTATAGACTTTCTTAGATAAACTCTTTAAGCGCTTTTAACTCTTCTTTAGATTAGAAAAAACTTTAGACTTATTTTTAGTTTTAATTCTATTTTATAGTCCTATACTATATAATTTAATAGCTTTTTACTTTCTAGGCTCTATAGCTCTTTACCATACTTATAGTATCTTTTTAGTATATAGCTTAACCCTATTTTAGTTTCCTTATATATCGCTCTAATTAGGTACTATACTATCTTAGTTACTATACGCCTTTTATATTATTAAGTATCCCTAATAACTTAACCTATAACCTAATTAATCTTTAGATTATATTTCTAATACAGCCTTATCTCGTCTTAATAGTAGGATATTAAAAGACATCTTAATTAGTCTTCCTTTAATGGTTATTTAAATTGGTTTTATTTTAAGGTTAATAATAACGTAGTTAACGGGATTTTGACCGCTCCCTAGGTTATAACCACGCTAGCGTACCGCTTACTGTTTTAAGTAAAGTTTTGTTGTTTTGCCAAAATTAAAGTAACATATACATTTAAAAGGCGGTATGTCGTAATAAGGCTTACCTAGGCGTGATAGATATAACCTAGGTAAAGTTTTAATATTTAAAATGGTTATAACCTAGGGAGCGGTCAAAACCCCATTAACTACGTTACCTCCTTTATAGGCTATTAGATCTCCTAAAATTGTTACTAATAAATAAGGATACTTTTATTTATTTATATAGCAGTCATATCCTTCTTACTACTATTAGTAAGATATAGTTCCTTATTACTTTACTATCTATTAGCGCTTTAAAATATTAATCTTACTAACTAACTTATAAATTAAGGTATTATCTTTAAATTTCTTTAAAGGTTTAAGGCTTTACTATTAACTCCCTTTAGTCCTATAGGCCTTTGCTTTTTCTAACTATTAGTTACTAAATTACTATATACTTAGCTTACTTTTTAGCTAATACCTAATTTGCTTTTTATTTTTAATATACTATAGATATATTTTCTCTAAGTATTTTTCCGTAAGGAATCTTTTTAATTAAAGTATTAAGTTATCTAACTCCTAATCTTCTACTAAATGCTAGCCGTATATATACTTAGTATTTCTATACTATTACTTATCTAGCGCCTAATATATCCTTATTAGGTACTTCTATTTTTTAGGTTCTTATATATATTATATATATTATTTATATATATAATCTATAATAATATATAATACGCTAGGTGCTTTACGTTAACTCTTAGCTTATTTTTACTCTTAAGTTTAAACCTCTATTTAGCTAATCTAAATATTAGATTTTTTTATTTATAGGTACTAAAATCTATCTTTTTTATCTTTAGTCTTCTAATCTTTCTTCTAGGTTTCTAGATATTATAATTAATGCTCCTTTAACATAACTGTCGGTATTACCCGGGGGGGTACTGCAATTGCAATATAAGGTAACAGGTTCTTTAATTTATTCATATTCTTTTGCAGAGGATTATAAGGATCGCGGTGCCTAAATAGGGGGCTAATAAGTCACTGTAAGGATGACTAATCAGAGATATAACTACGTAACCTCTACTTATATAGACACTGGCGACATTTATAAAGAGGAAAGAAGGTAAGAAAGTATAAAGGAGAAGTATATAGGTCAACAGGTGCTTAGGGTAGTAATCGCGAATGTCTTGGGTATTGCGAATATTATAGATATTGTGGATATTGCTACGGATATTGCGAATATCGCTATGGATATTACGGATATTGCGGATATCATAAACATTCGGATATTGCGGTAGAGACAGGTAGGCGCGTATAAGGTGTTACTAAGGTGTCCTATAACAGAGCGTAGTTAAAGTTAAAACCGAAGGTATGGCGGCTTTAGAAGGTATAAAAGTTGTCACAGACTATAGGGGAAGTAGGTAGAAGGGCTAAGTCCTATCCGTTGTCGTTAAAATAATAGTTAAGGAAGTTAATATCAACGGTAAGGTCGGGAGGGTTATTATCATAGAGGTAGGTGGCGCTCTTACCCTTATCGTTGCTACTCCTATTGCCATTATTACCGCGCCTTACTGTACTAGGTTCCATACCACTAGGTTTTATACTACCGGTAAGGCCGTAGACAAAGGCATTATTGTTTATAAACGTAACTATATTCTTAGCAGTTTTAATTAGTATTGGCCTATTTAAAGTTATAAAGTGCTTAACACTATAGTCGTTATAGAAGAAATTACCGCTAGTGGTAGTTAGAACTATGTCCTTATTAAAGTCATTATTAATATTATTATCCGCGAGGTACTAGTGGACACGTCTCTTAAATCCTTCTCTTGCTTTGTTACGTTCTTCTTTAGTATATTTAGTTAACTAATAGTCTCCTTTCTTATATACGAAGCACGTCCTAGCGTTATTGCTGTAATGATTATTTAATAAACTTAGTCGAGACATCGGTTGGTAGTAGCGACGGTTAGTAAAGAATACGTCTATAGGCTGTTCTATAGGCTATAAGAATACATTAGCAGGTTGTCCTATAGTACCGTAGATCTTCTTATAAGTGACGATTAATGATTATAGGCTATTTATAAGGCTAGTAAGTGTAGTAAGTAGGTTCGAGCAAGCTACCTAGTAAGCAGCGACGTCTTAATAAGCGACGATGAGCTTGTTATATAGGAAATCGTCATTATAGAGGTTAGCGTTAAGACCATGCTATAAATAACGGAGGTCGTTAAGCAGTAGCTATAGGCAGTCCCCTATAGACTTGCCTTTATTTTTTATTATTACCATCTTAAGGGTTATAGCGTTTTACTTTGTTAGAACTCCACGCTTATATTCTGGTCCTTTAAAGTGGTTGCGTATAGCATTATAGATGCTATTAAAAGTGATATAGGTTGCCTTATTCTTATAGTAGAAATTAAGAGTAATACTACGTAGCATTATTGGAAAGGCTTTAATCTTTGCTACTTATAGTATATTAACTCTGTTATAAAGGTCGTTAAAAATCATAAGCTTGCGGTTAAAGTTATTATCCTCTCCGCTGTATTTACTTTCCTCCGTGTATATCTTTACTAGGGTTACTAAGTCTCTACTATAGTTAATAGTAGCTATAACTTTTATAGAAGGAGCTATAACGTTTATAGGGGAAGCCGTAACGTTTGTAGAGAGAGCTATAGCGTTTATAGGGGGAGCCGTAACATTCGTTAGGGGAGCCGTGACGTTTATAGGTAAGGGGGGCTTAGCTGTAGGGAGGTCATTTAAGACAGCTGGGGTTAGGGTAGGTGACGTTAAGGGGGTTAATAAACGTAATTTAAGACGGCGGTTAATAGCGTACGAATTAAAGGGTCCTTTATTATTAATGTATAGCTTAATTTCTTTATCTAACTATTCCGTAGGGTTGTCCTCGTGGGCGACATTATATAGTGCTTATGATACTCACTTGCTCTTTTTATTAAAGACCCATACTCTATTACGTTGGAGTAGTTATTTAAGTTCCTTAATTGCGGACCTGTAAGCATCCTTAAATATCTATACTTTAAAATTGTTAAAGTCCTCTTAGTATAATTCCTATAAGCTTTTATTCTTAAAGTTGCGCTTAGTATACTTATTAATTTTAAAGTTAATATAGTTGGTAATGTCTTTTGCGGTAGTCTTATTAGTTAGGGTAATTTTATTGCCCTAGTCCGGACGTTAAATTCCTATATTAGATATAATTAACTAGCGTAGATTATGGTGTTCGTAGCTTATAAAGGCCGTAAGAAGGAAGGGGATACGCTAGCGTTTAGGGCGTGCTATTGATGTAATTTTTGACGTGGCAGATCTGCAAGGTAGCAGACGGTGTTGGGATTATAGGTAGGTAGGTGCTACTGACGCTGCTAGGTGTACTGGCGCTTAGTAAAGAGGTCGTACTGGGTATTAATTTATGTAATAGACGCGAACCGGACGAAGCCTTGGTAGGAGCCAGTTCTTTAAGTTCCTAGGGCCTTAGTAGGAAGGGTTCTCCTTAGCAAACGCGACGAGATTAATGGGCCTTAGTAGGAGCAATCGCGTATTATCTCTTGAGTGGTTGTTTTGCGTGATGGACGCGAACCGAATAAAGCCTTGGTAGGAGTCGGTTCTTTAAGTTCCCAGGGCCTTAGTAGGAAGGGTTCTCCTTAGTAAACGCGACACGATCGACGGGCCTTGGTAGGAGCGATCGCGTGTTATCTCTCTTCGTAATAACACCTAGCTGATCTGTGATATTAACTAATTAGTGTTAGTATTACCTAGGGGGGTACTGTAATTGTAATATAAGGTAACAGGTTCTTTAATTCATTTGTGTTCTTTTATAGAGGATTATAAGGATCGCGGTGCCTAAATAGGGGGCTAATAAGTCACCGTAAGGATGACTAATTAGAGACATAACTACGTAACCTCTACTTGTACAGACAATAACTTATACGTTTCTTTATAATTGCTTAGTCTTAAATAACTCTTTTATTTAGCTATAGGTAAAAGTCTTTCTATTTATTATTATATCGCTACCTATACTACTTTTAGTATAGTTCTATAAGCGTATATAATCTATCTATAAGAAAAAATCTTATTATTACTGCGTTATAACAGCCTTTTATATACCATTCTCTAAATTTATTTAAAACTCCTAGGTTTTTTTCTTACTCTAGTTTTTTAAGCTTTTTTACTTTTAGCGTGCCTACTCTAGGCCTATTAGTAACCTTTTTTAAGGCTATTTTTAGTTTACCTAGTATCTTTAATCCGCGGCAACCTCTTTATTCTCACTATACTTTAATTTAATTCTTAAATCCTTTTTAGTCTTCTCCTAGTTTATATTAGCTTATTAAATTTTCTAAAATCTTTAAAATTTAAAACTTTAGTATTGCTTATTTAACTCTAAGACTAAACACTTAATTTACTTAATATAGGTGCTTTTAACCCTAAGCTTGCTTCTTTCTTAAGCTTTAATTTAGTCTTAGTCTAACTAGGCTTTTATAGCGTTCTTCTTTCTTCCTAAAAAATTTAGTACCCTAGGAATCTTTATCCCGTACTTATTTACTTACTTTTAAACCAAGCTACTACTCTACTCTATCGGTTTTTTATTATTGTAGGTTCTTACGCATATCTTATCTTATTTTAAGAATCTTAAGCCTTTAGCCTTTTATCTTTATTTAGTACCGAAGTAGTTTACTACCCTACTTCTCTTATATCTTATAAAATAATAGATATTATATCTAATAGAGTCTTAATCCCTATTGCTAATTTATCCTTTATAGTAGATTTAACTTCTATCTCTATTATTATATCCTTAAGGTTTATATACTCCTAGTAAGCTATCTTTATTGTCTTATTATCGCTACCAATAGTTTAATTATTTTAATTCTTAGATTCTATTGCTAAATAGAACTAGTATGTAAGAACTTTCTTCGTTAACTACTAGCTTACTATACCGCCCTAGTCTTAATCTTGTTTATAAAGTTAATTTTATTCTTTATCTAACTCTTTTATACCTTAAAGTCCTTTTAACTCTAGCTCTTATAGCTAATAGCTTATACTATACTTAGCGTCCTTATAAACTTAGTATGCGTTATTATAATAAAACGCGAAACTCTTAATTAAATACTCCTTTATTCTTTACAATGCATTATTATCCCCTTATATATATATACCTTCTTCTAGTCTTATTCTATTTACTATATAGTTACTCTAACTACTTCTTTAATCTTTAGCGAAATAACCCTATTTTCTGTAGTTTATATAAGCTTCTTCTTTATACTACTTTTCTTACTATAGAGTCTCTGCTATATTCTCCCTGACTTTTTACTTTAGTATAACCGGTTATTAACCTTAATAGCTTACTTTATAAGTTCTCTTATATTGGTTAAATTGTCTATTAGTATTATAATAGTTTAAACTTTAGCCTTTAGACCTTATCTATATTATATTATTAACGCCCCTTGGTTTTAATTAGTCTATACTACTAGTATTTAGAACTACATTATATAGTCTATTACTAATCCCTTCTATATAAGCTAATATAGCTTTTTTTAGCCGTTGCTATTAATTATAGATCTCTATATATTTATATAAGTCTCTTAGCGAATCTCTCCTAGCTTAAGAATATATACCACGCTCCTAAGTTAATAGTAGCCAACTTATTAGCTTATATCTCCGTAAAATAAGGCTTAGACTACTTTAGTACCTAACCTGTTAAAAATAACCCTACGTATGCTACCTAGTCCACTACCTATTCTAACTTGCTTTCCTTATACTAGATCTTTAATTTTATCTATATAAGGAATCCTTTTAGCTTCTACTTTTCTCTCTCTTTATATCTTATAATTGTTAAAGTAGCGCCTAATTATTAATATTATTTTACTCTATAACACTTATAAGCTAGTTTATTATAACTACTGCTAAGTTGTTGTTATATATACTAGTATCTCCTCCTAATTCTAAAGTAGTTGCGACTATAGATAGTGTTATAGTTACTTACTTAAGTAGTATATTATTTAACTTCCTTTACTGTAACCTTGGTAGTAAATATATAATAAAACCTTGTAGGAAATATTACGGTAAACTTATTAAAGGACTAGGTGTATAGGTTAAGAAATAGTTAATAATACAAATATAACTAGTAGAGTAGGTTACCTAATAAATTAACTTTAATTATATTCTAAAATTTATTATAAAAAAGAGAACTATCTAAGTAGGGACTATAGTCCTTTAAATATATAATATTGCGCCTAAGAAATATACTAAGTATATTAGTATATTAGTATATTAGTACATTAATACGTCCTTCTTATTTCTATATTTCTACGTTTCTATAATCCAAACTTATAACGTAACTAGCTACTCCTTATTTCTATAGCTTAATTGGTTCTAATGCCTCCTATACTATCTTAACTAACCTATATATATCTTTTTTTAGTAGTTCCACGACTGCCGATATAAGGTCTGTAATATCTATAACTATAACACTATAATTAATACTTAATTTTAGTTATAGTAGAAGTAGCTTAACTAACTATTTACGCTTAGCTAACCTGTTTTAAAAAGGTATAAAAAAAGGTCTATTTAAAGGAGTTCTATTTTATAGAGTAAGGTTTAGCTAAACTTAAGGCTAAGGAGGCTAAAAAGGGTTCTAATTAAGAAGAGGCAGAAATAGCTAGTATACTAGTTGTATATCCCTTTAGTCCTATAGCTTCTTTTTAATACTACTTAACTTATTTTCTTCTAATACTTTATTACCTTTTTTATAGCATTCTTTAGGTTCTATAATTGTTACAGCACTAGTAGAGAATAGCAGAACTTAGTTGACAGAACTTAGTAGAACTTCGCACCAGCAAGTTGCCACAGATTGCCGCATATTGCGGTCACGTAACGCGAAGATCTTATAAAATATTAAGTGGCGCTGCCCTTCTTCTCCTTCCCTTTCCCTAGCTTTAGATTCTCGTTTATAGACAATATAATTATATAGGCTTGCGCCTCTCTTACCGTACTTATATCTTAATTAACTAAGTCGCTAACATTATCTAAAGCTTATTCTACTCTCTTTTCCTAAAAAGAAACTTAAATATATCTATAAGACTATAAATAGGACAAGAACATAGAATAAGACCCTAAGGATATTACTAGGACTATAAGGACAGAACCTAAAAGGAAAAGAATAAAACCCTAAGGAAAGGACCTATAAGACACGCATAGACCAGAACTCACTAAAGAAATTACCCAGAATTACTTAATACCCCTACCACTATACTATAAAACATAATAGCAGGTAAAGCAGCTATAGGACCCTTAAATACCTTAGACAAAGAAACAATTAATATTTTAACCCCTTAGGCGAAGCTTACGGCAGCTAATACTAAAATTAAACAACTGCGAGAGCTACTTAAAGCTAGGGATACCCCTATATCTAATAATAAGTTATTATTAGATAACTAAAAACTTACTATAGTCCTTTAGGCCCTATTTTAGCGCCTAAATGGATTTACTAAGGCCTATATAGCACCGAAGCGGTTAGTAAAGGTCCTAGATCCCTTGCTACTTACGGATAAAATAGACCTAATATTTAATAACTGGAAGCTTTAATTACGGGATAAGCTTAAAGTTAATGCTAACTACTTTCCTACCCCCTAAGCTAAGATGGCCTATATCTTTAGCCGTACTGGCGGAGACGCTTAAACGTATTTACGCCTATAATATACTAAAGACTTAGTAGACCCCTTTATCTCTAAAGAAGAAATAATTAAATACTTATCTTCTATGTATAAAGACCCTTTTAAAGTATAAAACGCTCGCCTTAGCTATAAAAGCCTAAATATAAAAACAACAAAGACCTTTTTAGCCTTTTAAACCCGCTTTCTATACCTAGCCAGACAGGCCTAGATCCCCTAAAAAGACCTACTACTAAACCTCTTTAATAAGCTTACCCTAGACCTATAACGGGTCGTATTACTAGCTTATACTATAGTATAGATATTAAAGAAACTTACGGACTATTGCCTAGCTATTAACTAAGGCCTCTATTAAATTAAGGCACGTGCTAATTAGCTAAAAACTAAAAACCTTATAAACTAGGCTATAAGTACTACAAAAACGGCCTATAGTGCCCCGGTACAATTAATAACCCCTATAGTACTAGCCGCTTAGCCTATAGTTAACCTAGCAGCTAGCTATATAGCTACCCCTACTACGGGTCTAGTATACGCCCGGCCTATATATAGCGACCCCTATATATAGGCCCTTAGCGATTAAGGAGCTTACTTCTTATATGGTTAACCTAGCTACCCTATAAGAAACTGCCTAATAAAGGCAAAGATAAACAAGATTCTATTAATTTAGGAGGATAATATAGAGTTAAAAAAAGAGGAACCTTAGAAGAAGACTCCTCCCTAGGGTTAAAAGAAATTAATATATTATATATTAATCTAAGCTAGCTAGTTAGTAAAAGAAGCTACGCTATCCCTTATACTTTATTCCGTAATAGATATTAAGTTTTAACGTTTACTTTAGCTAACTTAGGAGTAAATGCCTTTACCCTAATTAATATAAAGTACGCTGTAAAACTGGCTAACTTTTTAAATACGCCTCTAGAAGAACTGCCTAAGCTAATTCCTATTTATAGGTATAACGGATAGGAGGTAACTCCTACTAGGCTCTTAGTAAAGAGATATTAGTAAGCAAAAGGACAGAAATAAATTACAAAAGGACAGGGATAGGCGTTAGGACTTCTTATTTCTTATAGTTTTCTACCACTTTCTTATTCCCTAGTAGTTGCTTGTAACTTAGTGTTTTATTAAGGAACTATAAACCCCTAGTTTAGGGGCTTATAAACTACTAGGACATAGTCACTAGTACATATTAAGCTGCCCTAAGGGATTCATGTATATAGGACTATAGCGCCATAGCCTAGAGGCTGCATGCACAGTATTGTACGTAGTATAATACAACGGATAAAAAAAAAGGTATAACGGATAGGTAGGACTACCTATTACAACTATATTACGGATTTACCTTTATATTAACAGACGAAGGTAATATAATATCCCCTTCCTTATTACAGACCTAGGAAGCTATAATATGATTTTAAAGAGAAAATAGCTAGCCTATTTAGGCTTATAGCTAGACATACAGAGTAGATGGCTTATTTAGCCCAAAACCCTACCCCTAACTCCTTCCTTTATAAAAGAAATTAGTATTATAATATAAAATATTATACAGCCCTAAATTAATACTATTTACTAGGCCGATGCTATATGTAGGAGCTAGGCCTTTAAGAAAGATATATAGCTTAATCTGTAACAGATCTGTATATTATGCCGCCCCTAAACTACCTATATTACACTACCCGTATTAAAGACCTAGAAAGTTAATAATAACCTAAAAAAGCCCCCTATAGAGAGCTTAGGCCCTATATAGCTATAAAGAACCATAAGAAACTTTAAATACTATACCAAACTAATAAACCGAAGGAATAACTTATAAAAGATAGAGTAGGAGCTAAGAAAGATTATAAACCCTAGACCGCAAAATACGGTTTAGTAAACGGCTATAAGGAAACCTACGGACCCCCTACTAGTTAATATCTACTATATTAGCGCTATAGGATTCTACTAAAACTTAGTCTAGCCTAACACTATTGCTTTTATAACTAGCTTATATAAAATTAACTAAATACTTAAGGAAAAAAAAAGTAAGCTTAGTGGATAGGAAAGCGAGCTTATAGACGAGAAGCTAGTAGAATAGAAACTACCCTGTTAATACCGAAAGTTTAAGGATATATTCTCTAAGGTAGTATCTAATATACTTCCACTGCATTAACCGTATAACTATAAGATCGAGATTAAATTAAACAAGGAGAACGCCCTTAGCTATACCCCCCTTTGTAAACAATCTATTGCCAAGTTATAGGCCACTAAGTAGTACCTTGTTAATAACCTAGTAAAGGGGTTTATTAAGCCTAGCCAGGCCCCTTTTACCTCCCCTATTCTCTTTATAAAAAAGCTAAACAAAAGACTTTATTTCTGTATTAACTACTATAAGCTTAATAATATAACCCGTAAAGACCGTTATCTACTACCCCTACTTAATAAGACACTAGCTCAAATAAATAGAGCTAAGGTATTTATAAAGCTTAATATCCGTTAGGCTTTCTATTAAATTAGAATAAACCCTAGATCTATAAATCTTACTATATTTTAGACTTAATATAAATTATATAAATATAAAGTACTTCGTTTTAGACTGACTAATAGACTGGCTACGTACTAACAATATATAAATAATATACTCTTTAACTACCTCAACGACTTCTACACGGCCTACCTAGATAATATTATAATTTACTCTAAGAATAAGTTAGAATATAAGGAGCACATTTATAAGGTCCTATAATAACTCTATAAAGCTAGCCTTTAGGCTAATATTAAGAAGTTAGAATTTAGTATAAAGCGTATAAAGTACTTAGGGTTTATTATTAGTATGGACGGAATTAAGGCTAACTAGGAAAGAACGGCCGTAATTAATTAGTAGGAACTACTACGGACTGTAAAAGGGATATAGTTATTCTTAGGCTTCTATAACTTCCACTAACGCTTTATTAAGAACTATAGCAAAATTATTTAGCCCCTTAGCCGCCTTACTATAAAGAACTGGCCCTTTTACTTTAATACCGTATATAAGCAGGCTTTTAATAAGCTTAAGAAACAACTAGTCTCCGCTCCCTTACTCACCTACTTTAACCCAAAACGGCCCTTAATGCTAAAAATAGATGCCTTAGATAGTATTATTGCTGGCGTTTATTCCTAGAAGTAAATAGACGGAGAATAGTACCCTATTATTTACTACTTAAAGACTATAATAGATGCTAAGCTAAACTACCTAATCCACAATAAAGAAATGTTGGCTATTATCTCTAGCTTTTAGCACTAGCGAGTATAGATAGAAGGGACCCCTAAGCCTATTTAGGTAGTTGTGGATTATAAGGCCCTAGAATACTTTATAATAACTAAGGCCCTTACGGCCCGGTAAGTACGCTAGGTAGACATTCTATTTTAATTTAACTTCCTTATTATATATAGGCTAGGCGCCACTAACCGTACGGACGCTCTTATAAGATATAAACAGGACCTAAATAACTAGATGGCCGTAAAGATCTTATTATAGACTAAGACGCTACTATAACTAGAGCACCTTAACCCTTAGATATAGGAAGAACTAAGTACTAAATCTCCAAGCGCTAAGATATGTCCCATTAACCCTATAGAATTCAACCTTATTAATAAACTACTATAAGTAAACTATACGGACCCTTCTCTATAGGAATACCGCGAAAAGGCAAAGGATATTACTAGCCTATAGTCTCTTAAAAATAGACTGCTAAAGCACCAGGAATAGCTAGTAGTAGTAGAGGAACGGAACTTATAAACCCGGCTTATTACTAAAGCACATACCTAGGTCTTTACGGCCTATTCTAGAAAAAAATAAGACCTATAAGATTATTAGTGACCGTTACTACTGGCCCAGAATAGTTATAGATATTAACCATTATGTACGGAACTATAATAACTGCCGTAGGTCTATAATTCCACAAGATAAGACCCTAGAACTATTAAAACCTCTTCTAATACTTAACCGCCCTTAGTAGTATATCTTTATAAACTTCTATAAGCTACCTATAGACCGCAATAGATATAATATAGTTATAATTCTAGTTAACCGCTTTAGCAAGCGCCTGTTCTTAATTCCTTATTATAAGAATATTAATACTAAGGAGGCGGCCTAACTGTATATCTATTACGTCTATCGTATTTATAGACCACTAGATACTATCGTATCTAATTATAGCCCGCAATTTATATTGGCCTTCTAGAACGAGTTTACCTAGATCCTAAGTATTAGGCTAAAGCTCTCTATAGTATACTACTCCTAAACAGATAGCCAGACGGAGATTATAAATTAATATTTAGATTAAAGACTCCGGCCTTTTATTAACTACTTTTAGAATAACTAAGGCAAACTACTATCCCTAATAGACTACACCCAGGCAACCCTACCCCATAACTTTATAGGATTTGCACCTATCTAACTAGAAATAGGGTATTTACCCTAAATAAGCTTTAACTAGGATAGACCAGAAGGACTATAGACTGTATGCAAGAAACTGTTTTATAAGGAAGCCTAGTAGTACGCTAAGCGCTTAGAGAAAGCTTAGACGGTAGCCCATATAAATCTAGAAAAGGCTTAGAAATTAATAAAATAGTAGCCAAATAAGTATAGGCGCGAACCTAATTTTACTATAGGCAATATAGCCTAGGTTATAATAAAGAACTAGAAGACAAAACGGCCTAGCTATAAGCTATACTATTAGATAGCGGGACTATATAAAATCCTTAAGAAGATAGGTAACTTATATAAAGTAAAGCTCCTAGATTTAATTAAGGTTTACCCCATTTTTTTTGCCGGATAATCTATAGAAAGCTATAAATAACCTATTACCTAGATAAAAGAACAAACCTCCCTTACTAATTTAAGTTAATAGCGATAATAAATAGGATATTAATAAAGTACTAGCCTGTTATAGAGCGAGTATAAGCAGTGATAATATATAGCGAAGTAGATATTATTAAGCTATATATATAAACTATGTAATGAGGTCAAGACGTTACGTAAGAAAAGAAGGTAGGAAAACGGGAAGAAAGGGCATATATTATTAACTTAGTTGCTTAGTTAATATATATATAGGGCAGAATAGGGTTCAGGTTATGGTTCTAGCAGAACTTAGTAAAATTTAGTGGAACTTAGCAGAATATAGCAGAATGCCGTAGATTGCCGTTAGATTGCCATTAGATTACCGTCAAATTGCCATTTCGCGGTTAGTCTTTTAATTACTAAGTTAGTAAAAACAAGTAGATGTGTGTAAGGTATTACAGAGGTATCCCATAATAGTACCCCCTCTTTAAACTTGAGCTTCTATAAGATGGGGCTGTAGTAGTTCTAGGTAGAGTTTGTAAAAGTCTTTTACGGCTTATATAAGTCCTATAAAATTAATAGGTTCCTATAAGGACTTAGTAAAGCCTCTCCATTTTATAAGATATATATATTAACATTTCCGTTTATTATACTTAATATCATTAATTCTTTTAATAAAGTACTCGTTTTTACTATCTACTTTAACTAGTAGGGGAAGGTCCTATATCTATCTAGGTAGGGCGTTTAATACGGGGGTAGTAGGACAGAGGACTAACGTATAGAATACGGGGTGGATTTTAACCGTATTAGAGAGCTTTAATTAGTAGGAGTAAGAGGAAATAACCTTCTTAACCTTATAAGGGCCAGCGTTCTTCTAATTAAGTTTCTTAGTAGGTTATTTTATATTTAGATTTCTTATATCTAGCTAAATAAAGTCACCCATTTAGTAGGCCGGTGCTAGGGTTTATTTCTTATTTACTGCGGTTTTATAGACGGATTGGGCCTATATTATTTTATTAGTAAGGAACTGTTACAGTTCCTCTATCTTTTCTATAAATTTATTTGCTTTTATAACTTATAAGGCTTAATAAGCGGGGCGAGGAACGTTACTAAAGGGTTTAAAGCCCATTTATAGATGCTAGCCGTAGTTAGCTAGGAATGGGGAGACCTTTATGGTTTCCAAGACGAAATTATTTGCCGTAAACTTAGTAAATGCTAGCTAGTCTATCTAGTTATTTTGTAAGTATAACGTATATATCCGAATATACTATTCTATTATAGCATTTACACGTTCCATTTAACCGTCTATTTTTAGGTAGTATACTATAGACAATAGTGCTTTAATACAAAGTCGGGTAGTTAGTTCTTTCTAAAATGCAGAGACACACTAGCTACCTTTATTAGAGATAATCGTTTTAGGGAGTTTATGGAGTTTTTATATATAATTTAGGAACAGTTAAGCGACGGTAGGTGTTAACATATCAGAATAGGCGATTAAGTGTCTTATTTTAAACAGTCGGTCTATAACTATTATAATATTTATACAGCCTTTACTTATAGGGAGATTAACAACAAAGTTAATTAAAATATTCTTCTATTTTTAGTCTAGAATAGGCAATAGCTTTAGAAGGCCGTTGTACGTCTTATATAAAGCTTTAGCTTATCAGCAGATATAGCAGCTAGAGATATACCTTCGTATTATATTATATATATTTAGCTAATAGTATTCTCGTTAAAGCAGTTTTAGGGGTTTTCCTCGGCCTAGGTAGCTAGCTACTAGTAGGTCGTATATATGTTTAAGGAGTTTAAGCTTAAGCTTATTATAATTAGGGATAATTAGATAGTTCTAGTAATATAAGCGGTTTCCGCGAGCTTTATATTTACTTAGAGAGATCTTCTTAGAGTGTCTAACGCCGTTATAGATTAGCTTAAGCATCTCTTAGATAAACTCGTTATTTGGGTATTCGTTAATTATAATCTATTTAATTAATTAATTAGTTATTTTAAGGACATATACCATAAGGTCCTTAGTAGGAGGGTTAAACAGTTTAGGGCGAAGTAGGGTCTAGTTTTAGTAAAAGCGCGCTTCTTTTAGTACTGGCGCGTCTTACGAACGTTAGGTTAAAGTATTAGGCTTCTAACCTTAAACGCCTAGGCGGTATATAATTAAGAATTAAAAATAGGATAGATATTCTAACTAGCGGGCCTAATAATGGCTTAGCTGTTTTATAGTTATAAAGTACTATAGATTCTTATAGTCACTAAGGACCTTAATTAGAAATTTAGCGCCTTTTAGTTTGGGTCGCCATTATTTAAAACATCTAATAATAGCCAGTAACTCCTTATTATAGATCTTATAGTTATATTTAGCTAGGTTTAGTTATTTTAAGTAGTATACTACGGGGTGCAATACTTTATCTTTGTTATATTAAGACAGAATGCCTCTAGTAATATAGTTAGATAAGTTAGCTTCTACAACACTTATTTGGTTTAGGTTAAAGTATTAAAGTATAGGCGCGGTAGTAAATATAACCTTTAAATAAGCAAAGGCCTTCTTACATTCCTTATTAAAGATAAAGACTTTATCCTTTTAGGTTAGAGCTATAAGAGGTAAAACTAGGGCGGAGAGGTTATTAATAAATTATTAGTAGAAGTTGGTAAATCCTACAAAGGCTTTTATATTCTCAACGTTCTTAGGTTTTTATTAGTTTACAATTACTTCGACTTTTTTTAAGTCTATTTATATGCCGTTTATAGAAATAAGAAGCCTAAGGTATAGGACTTTTATTTTATAGAATTTGCATTTATCTATATCTAATTATAGACCGGCTCCTTATAGGGCTTATAGGATAAGATCGACGTATTTCTAGTATTTGGTTAGGTTATTACTATATATTAGAATATTATTAATATAAGCAGTATAGAAGATATCTAGGTAAGGACGTAGGGTGTTATTTATATAATGCTAAAAAGAGCTCGGAGTATTTATAAGGCTAAATAGCGTTACTAAGTATTTAAATAATCTATACTAAGTACGAAATGCAGTAAGCTATTTATCTCCTTTTACTATATAGAGGCGGTTAAATATAGAGATAATATTAAACTTTATATAGTAGCGCGCCTTACTTAGTTAGTTTAATATCTCCTATATTAACGGGATCGGATATTAGTTCTTAACGGTAACGGCGTTAAGAGCTTAGTAGTCTATATAGAAGCGTAGACCGCTACTAGGTTTCTTAATAAAGATTACTAGTACGGTTATAGGTAATAAGCTTACTCTAATAAATCCTTTGCTTAGATTTTTATCTAAATACCTTTATAGTACTTAGAGTTTATTCTAAGATATCCCGTATAGGAGTCTAAATCTAGGCTACTTTCCTTCTTTAAGTATAATCTTATAGTCGTATAATCGGTATTCTAGTAACTTATCGGCTTCCTTCTATAAGAATACCTCTAGACGGTTATAATACTCTACTAGTACCTTCGTAGCAGGGTTAGTGTGCTTCTTTAGTGCTAAGGCCTTCTTAATATTAGCTATAGTAATAGCAAAGACTATATATTCGGGTTTCTTAGCGAGTCGCGCTAGCGGGGTAGCTCTAATTATATGGATATCTAAGGTACCAAGCTTATTCGGATTGTCTATAGTTTCTTATTTAGGTTTAGGTTTAGTATTAGGTATAAAGTTAGTGTTAGATTTAAGTTTAGGTTCTTTAAGTATTCCTTTTATTATAGAGTACTAGTTCTTCTAGTAGTTTTATATACTAAGCTTAAGCTTCTACTTAATTTAGGGCGGTGTAGTACTTAGGGTCTATTTGTAAGGTTTAGTAGAATTTTTAAATCCTTAATAGATATTGGTGGAAGTCTTACGTTAGTAAAATTTAGTAGAATTCCTAGGTTAATAGAATCTGGTAAATTTCTTAGGCATAGGGTAGAGATTGGTAGAAATCTTAGGCTAATAGATTTTAGTAGATTTCCTAAATTTTAGTTTAGGGTTAGAATAATGCGTTATAAGGCACTTCTACTTATAACAGGGGGTGGTAAATAAAAGCTTAAGGTTATTTTAATTAATGGTTACCTTATATAGCTTTATCTAGGGTTATTTAAGGATTACTAGGTAACCTAAGGTAGTAATAAAGAGCTTAACTAGCCCCTTATAGTTTAGGTATTAGAGTTTTAGGTATACTACGTAGGTAATTTAGCCTAAGACCGTGCGTTTACCATTAAATCCAAATATATTAATATGCCGGTTAAGGGGGGTTAGGGTAAAACTATTATCTTATATAAAGATCTTATTAATAAATCCTATGCTACTAGCTCCTATATTAATTAGGACTTAAGTATTAGCCTATTAATTATTCTGCCAAAGATAATAGTTAATAGTTATACTATAATCCTAAGAGTTAGAGTTCGTGATATCTAAAGCATTTAATAAGATCCTAAGGCAGAGCTATTCTAAAAAGCAACTTAACTTTAGGACTTGCCTTTTAGTGGTAAGCAGGAAGGGGTTCCTATAGAGCGTCGGTTGTAGCTTCGCCCTTATAAGTAGTGCTTACTAAACATAGGGCTGGAACTAGGTAAAGATTAGGGGCGGTAACTAAAAGATTAATACGGTAAATGGTTGCTAGTATTAGCCGTTTATAAATTATATTTAGGTATAGGGACGGAGCAGTAGTTAAAGAGGTAGGAGTCACTTCCATATTTAAAGTAGAGGCCTAGCTTAATGCGTCGTTCTTATTTAGAGGACCCTAGTAGGGCGTATTCTAGGGTTCTAGTATTAATATCTATGGCGTCGGGGTGCTTAGGCTAAGATAATAACTTAGTAAATATTTACGGGGTTGCCGTATTATATTAGGAAGCGGGCTTCGGTATTAAGCGTAGTATATTATTATACCATTTGTTAATAACGTTTATATAGGCATTAAGGGCTCCTAGTAGGTCTACGCCTATTAGGGAGGTTTTTAGTTTAGGGCTTAATAATTTAATAAGGCTATTAATTAGTACGGAGTCGTTCCAGCCTATTTCCCTTATATAATGGTTAAATTTAAAAAAAGTATACTAGGAAACTCTTTATTCCCTAAGCTATATAGTTTATCTTTCTCTAAGTAGTGGCTTGGCGGTTTAGGTCACCGTATATAGCTTTAAGAAGTACAACTAGGCTTCGTACTAAGTTTAGCTGGAGGGGTTTAATAAGGTTAGCTGCCTCTTCTTCTAGTCAACTTAGGGCGTAATAGAGTTAGTTAGCTTTAGTTAGGTAACGGTTAGCGTTACTAGTTAGCTTATTTTTAAGCTAGCTTAGAAATAATTAGAGCTCTTATTATTTGCTAGTAAATATTAAGGGGTTAGGTAACCGTTCGGATTATTACAATGCGGTAGTTAGTTTAGGGTAGATAGCTGCTATAGGTTCGGGGCTCACGCTCTGCGTATTTATCTCTAGAGATAGTGTTTAGTCTTAAGGCCTTAGTATAGGCATCTTAAGAGTACGGATTTCTTCTTAGAGGTCCTTAATTAATTGCCGGTATTATGCTTCTTGTTTAGCTTATTATTAATTTAAAATAGCTTAGTTCTGAGCAAAGGCGTTTATAAAAGACTTCTATATCTTTACTAATTGTTCTTAAAGTACGGATATAATATCGGCGGCTGCTATGGGGGTTTTAGGTGCGTTCTATATTTTAATAATAGTATAAGTAGTTAACGCAACGTAGTGTTACGGAGTAAGTATAAGCGGTAATAATATATAGCAAAGTAGATATTATTAAGCTATATACATAAACTGTGTAATAAGGTTAAAATATTGCGTAAGGAAAGAAGGTAGGAAAATAGGAAAAAAGGGCATATATTGTTAACTTAGTTGCTTAGTTAATATATATATAAGGCAGAATAGGGTTTAGGTCGTGGTCCTAGTAGAACTTAGCAGAATATGGCAGAATGCCGTAAATTGCCGTTAGATTGCCATTAGATTGCCGTTAAATTGCCATTTCACAGTTAGTCTTTTAATTGCTAAGTTAGTAGAAACAAGTAGATGTGTACAAGGTGTTACAGGGGTGTCCCGTAATATAGCCTATAAACTAGTAAGGAAAACGCTAAAGTACCGCGTTAGTTAGAAAGGCTATAACCTAAACCCTACCTAGTACCCTACCTAGAACTTTATTAGCAGTCCCTATAAGCTTTAAGAATTCTATAGCCGTTACCCTAATAAACTAGGACCCCTAAAGTACCTAGATAAGTAAATAGAGTGCTAATATAGTAAAGATAATAGGCTACTAGAAGAATATAAAGATAAGAATACCCTATAGGAGTAATACGGATATATAAAGCTTAAGGGCAGGCTTTACTAAAGAGGGGGGGTAATATTACGGCACTAGCAGAAAATAGCAGAACTTAGTTAGCAGAACTTAGCAGAACTTCACACCGGCAAGTTGCCACAGATTGCCGTATATTTCGGTTATGTAACGCGAAGATCTTATAAAATATTAAGCGGCGCTGCCCTTCTTCTCCTTTCCTTTCCCTAGCTTTAGATTCTCGTTTATAGACAATCCATTATATAGGCTTACGCGTCCCTCTTACCGTACTTATGTCTTAATTGACTAAGTCGCTAACAATAATAGCTTTTAGGTAGTCTTATTATAGCCTATCTACTTAACTTTATACTATATTTTATTGTTAATATCCTTATAATTAACGATTTTTAAAACTTACTATTTATCTTTTTTATTATCCTTTATATATATCTGCTTTATAAACTAATAGCTCTATATCTTTATATACTAGCCTTAATATTGCGATATACTATATAGAGTAGATCTTTATTAATTTTTTTAGGTAAGTTAAATCTATATATATATAAAAGTCGCGTTTTTTTATAGACCTTATATTAGCAGTAGTAGAACTATTAAAAAGGGATATATACGGGTTAGTTAAGATAGTATAAAAGGCGCTAGAACTAATTAAGCTATAGAATAATAAGTAGCTAAGTTATATAGCTAGTTACGTTATAAGTTTAAAATGTAGAAATAAGGGAACGTAGAAATATGTAACGTACTAATATACTAACATACTTAGTATATTCCTTAGGCGCAGTATTATATATTTAAAGGACCTTAATCTCTACTATAGATAGTTCTCTTCTTTATAGTAAATTTTAGAATATAATTAGAGTTAATTTATTAGGCAACTACTCTACAGAGGTGCGTTTCAAAAGTCTTTGCCGCCCCTTATTAGGCGGTCTTATAGGCGGTAGCCGCCCTAAGGTTGGTAGGGTAACGGGCTAGAAGCCGCCTAATGGCGCCTAAGGTCCCCCAGAACCGGCTTAGAATGCGCCCAATTTTCGGCTATATACGGGCTCTTTAGGCTTAACCTAGGCAGGGCCGGCAAAGACTTTTAAAACGCACCTCCGTACTAGTTATATTTATATTAGTAACTATTCTATACCTATATACCTAACCTAATAATAAGTCTATTATAGTATTTCCCATAAGGCTTCGTTATACATTTACTACCATAGTTATAGTAAAAAAGTTGAATAATATACTACCAAAAGCACTAGTTATAACGCCGTTAATGGTAGTAACTACTTTGGGATTAGCCAACGACACTAGTATAGCAGATACTAACTCTTAACTAGTTACAGTTAGATAGCTATAGGAAATGGTTAATTAATTAATAGATAATAATAGGATACTTAAAGAGAGGATTAATAGAATTGGAGTGATTAAGATTAAGCTACTATTAATTAAGAAATTTTAGGGAAGAAGTTAAAACTTAAAGAATTCCTTATATATATATACTTTAAGGTTATATAAGAAAGAGTAAAGCTAGCAATGCCTATAGACTAAATAGCCTACGCAGGATTGTTCCTAATAGGAAGCACTTAAATAGTTTAAGCCTTACCTAAGGGAGGTATAAGAGAACAGTATAGTAACTACTAACTAGGAGATATAGTATATATTCACTAGTTAGAACGAGTTTATAGAACGGTTAATATAAATATTTAAAGACCTAGAGGCAACTACTATAGTAGAAAGGAAGCTTTAAAACCTAATATAGAAAACTTTAGCAATTAAGTATATAACGCAGTTTTAATTATTAGCTATATAGGTTAAATGGAATAATAAGGCGCTTATAGCATAGTATAAACAAGGACTTAAAGCGAAAGTTTAGGACGTAATTATCCTAATAGAAGATGCGAATACCTTAAGAGAACTAATTAATTAAGTAATTAAGATTAATAATAGAATCTACTAAAGGGAATAGACTAAGAAGGGTTAGAATAGAGTTTTATAGTTATATAAGGTATAAAGTATATAACAATAAACCTAGAATTAGAAACTATAATATAGCGTAGAGCTAATAGACCTAAGTAGTACTAAAGAAATCTATAAAAGATAAATAAAGAGACTATAAAAACCTAGAGGATAAGGATTAAGTAATTAAAGGTTTAAGGAGTAGAGGTTAAACTAGGGATTTTAGTAGCAGAAGATATTTAGGCGGACTCTATAATAAGAGAAATAGTTTAAAGAATAAGCTTATATAAACTGTAGAAAATAGGGTTATTTTGCTAAAGACTATAAAAGCAGTTAGTATAACTACGGAGTAAAGAGAATAAGACTAGTAGACAATATATATATAGAGGGACGATAATATACTACAAGGAACAAAAGAGTGTTTAATTAAAAGTTTTACATTTTATTATAATAACGTATACTAAGTTTATAAAGACGCTAAGTATAGTGTAAGCTATTAGCTATAGGAGCTAAAGTTATTAAAGTTTAGAGGAACTAATAAACTATTACGTAAATTGGATATTAAAGATAATAAATTTAATATAGGCGAAATATTTACTAATAATAAGGTAATAAGGGTAGCTTCCTAGAAGTATATAGACCTTAAAATAGTTATATTAGAAGTAGAGATTAAAACCTTTATAGAATAAGGATTAGTAATAGCTATTAGGTACAGCATCTATCGCTTTATAAAATAGAAAGAGAAAGATTTAATAGAAAGGATTAAGTAAGTAAACAACTACTAGTACTAGCTTACCACTTAATAAAGGTAAAAGACTATAGGATTAAAACTTTTAAGATAAGATATAAGACGCTTAAAATTCCTAAGATAGGATAGGATAAGCTTAAGGACCTATAATAGACGATAACTAATAGAGCAGAGTAGCAGCTTAGTTTAGAAATATATAAATAAGTATGGAATAGAGTTTTCTAAAAGTATAAGACTCCTAAGATAAAATAAGAACACTATAAAAGCTAAGTTAGACTAAGGCTAGAGCTTAGCTTAAGAAAGAAGTAAGCTTAGAACTAAAATTTTATAATATAAATAAGGACTATTAAAAAGCTAGTAGTAAGATTAAAAAGCAAAAGAACTTTAAGGATCTACTTATAAGATAAGTAAAAAAAGAAACTATAGAGGAATTTAGACAGATAATCCTTATATAGTAGAAATAGAAACTAGACTAAAGATCTAGTATATTAGGTTATATAAGGGACAGAGCATCTATATAAAGAATTACTAATAGGCTAAAAGTAGGTATGCTAAGAGCGAAATGGTTAAACGAACTAGAATAAGAGGAAGATTTAGAAATTCTAACTTGGTTTAAAGAACGATATATAAAAGGTTATTATAATGCAGTAATAAGAAAATATTTCCTTATAGATAGACTGTATATACTTAAGGAGCTATACTAAAAGTGGTATAGGCAACGATATAATAATAATTGGGAAGATTTCTATATATAGTTAAATAAATAAGTTATTTAAAATTACCTAGTTATAGAAAAGGCTATAAATTATATTAAAGGAGCCTTAATTATAACATTAAAAGACTAACAGAAATAATTAGAGGACTAGAGAAGTAAAAGGCGTATCTTAATACCTATAAATAAAGTTATAATATTTATGTCTATAAGATAAAGGTTTAAACTTAAGAATAAAAATAAGCTAAGAGTTAACTTAAAGCACCTAGTGTATTATATATTAGTATATATAATATATATAAAAATTTAAAAGAAAAGAATTGGAAGTACCCTATAAGGATATATTAGGCGCTAGAGGAGTAATAGTATAAGAATGCTAAGTATATATATAGCTAGCTTTTAATAGAAGTTTAGGAGTTAGAAAACTTAATACTTTAACTAAAAAAATTCTACTCTTAGGCTTAGTTAGAAATAGGGTAGTACTAGGCTTATAAACATAGGATTATAAAAATAAGATAAGGAGATAAAGGGGATATAAGTACGTTTAGACTAAGTACAAAAGGTAATTATAGGCTAAGTAGAAGCACTAGGCTAGAAAGAGTATCCGCTAAAAGTCTTAGCACAGATCTAATTAATTAGATAACTTTAACCGGCGGTTAAAGTTCCTAGATATCTAAAATTTTATAGTACTAGTAGAAAACGGCAGAATATAGTAGAATTTAGCAGATAGCTGTATTAGGGCTTTAGGGCGTTTTTGTCCCTATATTCTTCCGGTAACTTATTATCTTTATTATACTAGCATTCTATCTATTTATCTAGGTACTTTAAGGGTTTAGGTATATTAGGGTATTAATTATAGAACTCTTTAAGCTTTTAGGGGTAGCCTATAAAGTTCTATATAGGGTACTAGGTTAGGTTAGGATTATAGCCCTTCTATTAAATATAGTATTTTGGCGTTCCCTATACTATCTTATAGGCTAGTATTTCGTTAACCTTTTATTTATTATTACCGTTTACTTAAACTAGTAAGGGAGGCTCGTTCTTTTGTCTAGGTAATAGGTTATTTATAGCTTTCCGTAATTTATCTAGCGAGAAAATAGGGTGAACCCTAATTAAATCTGGGAGCTTTATCTTATATAAGTTGCCTATTTTCTTAAGAACCTTATACGGTCCTACTATTTAGTAGTCTAGCTTACGGCTAGGTTATTTAGTTTTTTAATTCCTTATTATAACCTAGACTATATTACTAGGGGTAAAGTTAGGCTCTTAACAGTATTTATTTACCTACTATTCTATTAACCTTTAAGCTTTTTCTAGGTTCTCACGGGCTACTATTTAGGCTTCCTTTAATCGTTTAGTATACTATTAGGCCTTAGTATAGGATAGCTTCTTTTATATAGTCTAGGGTTTTTCTAGTCTTTTCTAGTTAAAGCTTATATAGGGTAAGTATCCCATTTCTAGCTAAATTAGGGCAAACCCTATAGAGTTATAGGGTAGGGTTGCTTGCGCGTAGTTTATTAAGGGTAGTAGTTTAAACTAATTGTCCTAAAAATAGTTAATAAAGGGCCTAAGTCTCTAGTCTAGGTACTAATTTATAATCTCTATCTAACCGTCTATCTAGGGGTAATAAGCCATAAAAAGCTTTAGCTTAATACCTAAAATCTAGGTAAACTTATTTTAGAAGGCCGATATAAACTATAGCCTATAATTAGATATAATAATATCTAGTAGTCCGTAGATTTAGTAAATGTAATAAATATATAGCTAGGCTACCTCTTTAGCATTAATATTTTTATAACAGGGGATTAAGAACAGGCGTTTACTAAAGTGGTTAACTATAACTATAACTATATTATATCTGTTACGGTCCCTAGGTAGTTTATAAAAGTCTATAAAATATACTACTAAGGGCGCTCTAGTATTAGAAGTGGCTTAAGTAATCCTAGGGTCTTATCCTATAGAATTATATATTATAGTGCTGCAATAAAGTAGACTAAATAACTACGTTATGGTATAAAGAGGAGAAGAAGGTAGAAAGGGGGTATTGTATATAAATAGTAGGGCTGGCCGCTAAGGTACTAGTGGTGGGCTAGCTAACAGTAAGAAACAGTATAAGACAGTATAAAACAGTATACGTCAGGTCAGTGCCGTGACAGTACTCCTCTCCCCTAGATAGTTTGGTCCCCAAACTAAATAAATAACTTCAAAATAGGCAGTATTTGGGGTCGCCTATTTTTTACCGCAAAGATATCGGTTCCACTTACCGCCCTTAACCAAGCTAATGGCGATTTTCCGTGCCAGGCATAGAAAATCCTAATTGGTTAGTTTAGTAAGTAAGGTTAGTAGAACTCTATACCGCCACCTAAATTAATCCGTGTGGCGTTTCTTGGCAAGGATTTAGCTAATTAGATAACTTTAACCGCTAGTTAAAGTTCCATAACATCTTAACCACCATAATTTTTTAGTATAGTGGTCGGCTATAACCTTAGCGTGACTTTCCCTTATCTCGTGCCTAGTCTAGGGGTCCTAGCTTTTTAGGGTATTGCTTATAGAAGCGCTATATAGCCTATTTGTAACCCTTTAGGTCTTCTTCTAGCTCCCAGGTTATGTCCTTATAATATTTCCATTTAATCTTATAAGTTAGGCCTTGAGGGTCTTCGTTATATATATTAAGGATTTTCTTAAACTCCCATTTGTCTTCTATATTACTATTATTATCTCTCTCTACTACTCGTCCTCGTACATTACGGTGCTCTATAGTATTAATATTTACTTAGCTAGGGATCTCTTTAGCAGCTTAGAGGCGGACCTTAGATATATAGAAGGATTTATTTACTCAGATATGGTCTAGAAGGTTTACTATAACTACCCCTTAGTATACTGCAAGTACAGGGTATAGGCCGTCCTATTTGTCGTCCCATTTCTTTTTAGGTCTATTTATCTTTATATTTTCTAAGCTAACCATAACTATATCGCCTTTGTAGAATAACGCGCTCTTATCCCTACGGGTATTAGCATTATCTTTATAGCGTTACTGTAAAATCCGGGCTAGGGCCTTAAGCTATATTAATATCCGCTTAAAGCGGTTGGCCACAGAGTCTGCGCGGAAGAACTCCTTCTTTACTTATACTAATAGTGTTAGTAGGTAGGGGCCAGCAGGCTTAATTCCAAGGCGAGGGTTAAAGCTATAGTTTGCAAAAAATAGGGAGATGCCTATACTCTCGTTAACTTGGTTATTTATAGCAAACTTAGTAAGCGGTAGGTAGTTAACCTAGTTGTTCTATATAAAGCTAACAAAAGCATAAAGGTACTTATTTACGGCAGTATTAATAATTTTAGTTTAGCTATCTGTTTCTAGGTGCTAGGCTAAGCTTAGTCTTAAGGTTATCTTAAGGCGTTTACTTAGTCGTTGCTAGAAGTCGCTAATAAATTATATACCGCGATTAGAGATAATCGTACTTAGTGCACCGTGGAGCTTATATATATTGTTAATAAAGCCGTTAACTAGCTCCTCTATTAAGAGTCCTGTTACTAGAACAAGGTATTATATTTTAGTTAGGCGGTCTATAATGACAAGGATATATTTATATGCCTTACCATAGCGTTAGCATATCGGTAGCGTTATAATATAGTCAATTAAAATATTAGTCTATAGGCGAGCGGGTAGTTCTAGTAGCTTTAGAAAACCGGGTAGGGCAGAATAGGGGGTCTTAGTGCAAAAGTATAGGGCATAGTCTTTAACGAAGGTAGCCATAAATTAGGAGATTCCTGGCCACCAGTATATTCGGTTTAAGAGGTTAAGGGTTTTAACCCAGCTGGGGTAACTAGCGGGGCCGCTACTATAAGAGCGATAGATAACTTCTAGGCGGAGGTCTAGGGCGTTAGGGATAAAGAGGCGTTAGCGGAAGTAGATCTGTCCGTTAATAATACTATATTCTAACTTATTGCAATAAAGTAATTTCCTAATCTTCTTTAGCTAACGGCGAGCTTTCCAATTACGTAGGGCCGCTACTATATCTCTTACAAGTTTATTCTCCTAGTATCCTAACCAGATTAACTTGTCTAGTGACTTTTCGGCTATTTTAGGGTCCAGAGCGACTATAAACTCCGCATCATTAGAGTTATGGGACTTATGTAGCAATTCTTCTAAGATTATAGGGTTAATTTTCTAGGGCGGTATAACGACTTAAGCTCGGTGGCGGAGGTGTTTGTTATTAGCATCCTTAGGCCTTATTCCTAGTAGCCGGCTTAGGGCGTTAGGGAGCGTAGCTTTACTACTAGGTCTATATATAATTATAAAGTTAAACTATAAAAGAAACTCTACCTACTGGACTTAGCGTTAATTTAGCTACTTAATAGTTATAAACGTCTATAGGTTCTTATAGTCGGTAATAATTTTAAACAAGTCCTCAGTCCCTTATAGCTTAGAATGCTATTCCTCTAAAGCCTTAATAATAGCTAAGAGTTCTTTATTATAGATCTCGTAGTTATACTCTAGCGTAGAGTGCTTTACGGAGAAGAATACGACCGGTCTTAATTTACCGTTATTATTATACTAGGAAAGGACTCCGCTAGAAGCCTAATTTAATACATCTATCTCTACCACTATCTTCTTCGTGTAGTTATAGTATGCTAGTACTAGTGCTGAGGTAAAGGCTCCCTTAAGGGCCTTAAACGATTTAGCTTATTCTAGTCCCCATAGCCATCCAATGTCCTTCTTTAAAAGTTTTGTTATAGGTATAGCGACGGTAGAATAGCCTTAAATAAATTATTAGTAAAAGTTTACGAAGCCAAGAAATTGTTATAGTTCTTTAATTAATGTCAGGTCCTTCTATTCCTATAAGGCCTATACCTTTTTAGGGTCCATAGTTATACTATTAGTTAAGATAATTAAGCCAAGGTATTTCGTTTTAGTAAAGTAGAACTTAGACTTATTAATATCAATCTAAAGTCTAGCATTACCGAGTCTTTGGATAACTTCATTTACATACTTAGTATACTCAGTACGTGTTTTAAAAAAGATAAGGACGTCGTTAAGGTAGGTAGTATAGTAGTCGTTAAGGGCGTTATATAAGATATAATTAATATAGTTCTAGAATGTAGCGGGTGCGTTATAAAAGCCGAATAGTATAACTAGCATCTTATAGAGTCTAAATCGGGTAATAAATGCTATAAGCCACTTATAGCCCTCCGCAATCCGGATCTGGTTAAACGCAGCAATTATATTAAGTTTAGTAAAGTACTTAGTACTATAAAGTGCGTTAAGTGTCTTACGGATTAGTGGCAGTGGGTACCAATTCTTAATAGTAACTGTGTTTAGGCCTTAGTAGTTATAGTAGATTTATATACCGCCACCGGGCTTAGCAGCAAGGAGGAGTGGTGCGGTAGCTAATGAGGTTGATTCGCGGATAAAACCCTTATCTAGCATTTTATTAATCCACTTTTTTACACACCTAAGTTTAGCAGGTAAGAGTGGTCTGTTTTTATAGTATAGGGCCTAGTTTCCGGGGATAATCTCAAATTTGTAGTCCTATAGTTGGTAAGGGGGTAGCTTATCTGCGTTTTTAGGGAGAAAGTACTTAATATATTTGCGGAACTCCTTTAGTAAGTATTATAAAATATCTTTACGGGTTAATCCTAGTTTGCCTTTTAGGAATTTTTTAATATTAGTATTAACTATCTTCCGGCGTAGAGACTTAGGCTTAGTTTTTAGGTTTATCTTAAGGAAATTATAAAAATAAGGGGGTAGCGCTTTACGGGCTTCTTTTATTATATAGTCGCCCTCTACTAGCCGGCAGAAAGACTTTTCTAATAGGTTTAGTACTTCTATTAGGCCTATAGGCAGCTCTTTAAGCAGCTATTAGTATTCTTCTTATTTAACCAGTTCTACTAGCTCCGCTATATAGATCCTTATCACCTTTATACCTTTTTGTTTACAGAACTAGGTGAAATTAACAGCATAAGTGCATCTAATGTCATCCAGTTTAGGGCGTATTTGGTTCTCTGGTGCTACGGCTAGGCTAGCGCGGCTTAGTCAGCCCTAGGGGGCGGAAACGCGGCGGCGGCCCTATACGGTATGCGCGGGAGACGGATATAAGATTGGGCGTTACGGGGGGAAGGTTTTAATTGCTCTGGTTTCGGTCTTAGCTGTAATACCTTTGGCTATTATACGCGCGGTCATATATATATATGGCAAATAACTTAAAGTTAGGTATCTTATTAACTAGCTTAGGTTAAGCGGGTATATACAGGGGACTTATAGTTCTGGCGGTGTTTATATTCTTAGGGGTAAGGCGGTATTTCTTAGGGGTAGAGCGGTGGTCTAGTCTTCCAGAATCTCTGTTTTGTTTACTATATATATTAGCTCACTAGTATTAGGTACCTCTTTTACTATTAGCTAACGGTATCTAAGCGTTGGCTGTGCAATACGTCCGCATAGTACTACTTGGTTATAATCAGGGATATGCTATAAGAGACAGTTATATACGTAGTAATTAAAGTTAAACTTAAGCCCTAAAACGGAGAAGTTTATGCTTAGGTTGTACTTTTTAAGCTAGGGCATTCTAAGAATTACTAGTGTTAAGGGTAATAATTTTATAACGTAGAAAAGTATAGATTCTGTATAGTGGCCGATTATTATTTTTGCTATAAAGTAATGGGTAATAAAGCTGGATCGGAGTCCGTCGGCAAGGCGGAGTAGTTTTAGAACTAGGAGTCTTTTTATTATAATATTGTGCTTCTTTATAAGCGAGTCTTTATCTGCAAACGCTGGTACTATACTACCACTATTAATAAGGCTTACTGTTTTAATAAGAACTTCTAGGAGTGGGTTATATAGTAAAAAGAGGTAAGTCTAAATAAGGATAGAATTTCTATCGTTGTTTACTATTTTAAGATTAAATAGCAGCTGGCTTAGAATAAGGTCTAACTAATCTAGTAGTATAAATCTAATCCTTTTATTCTCCTCCCCATATAGTTCTAACCCTTAAAGGCGACTTAGTCTAAGGGTTGGCCTTTTAATAGCTGCGTTATAGGGCTTAGCTAGTAGCTATAGTCTTAGCTGGTATGTCCTAATGTGTTAGTCTCTAACAGTATATATATACTAGGGGGTACTTCGCCAATAATATAGCCGGTCTCACGGTTAGTAGTAACATGGAGTACTTATCCGTAGTTTACATACGGGACCATTAGCTAGGGCTGTATTAGGGAAGAGAATCGTAGGGGTAGGTTTCTATATCCGAACCCACGTCCTCATCCGCAGTTACCGCCTTAATTACTATCCCCTCTATTAAAGAATCCGCCGCGGCTAGGGGGGGGTTGGCGCGGTAGCATTAGAAGGGGATTTAGGTTTTACTAGGGGTTATAAGCATCTTTCTAGTAGCTAGGTTAACTACACGCCATATAGAGTCTATTATTTATATAATGTCTTTAAACGTTATTAGGGAGGCTATTACTACCGCTACTAAACTTAACGGCGTCTAGGTTTATTGGGTTATTCTACAATAATATAGGTTAATAGCCGCCAGCGGCACTTAGCTTAGCGGTATTTAACTTAATATAGTGGGTATAGTTCTATAGGTTATAAGCAAATATATCCATCTACTTACTCTAGCCTTTATAGTTAGCATCGCCGATCTTATAGCTAAGGGTAAGGGCCAGGTCCTTTATCTTAGAGGAAATATTCTTTTTAAGCAAATCCACTTTTTGTTCCTTGGTCTTGTTTACTTTAATTATTAACTTATTAAGCTCTGCTTTCCAAGACCAGTAGTTATACTCGCCTTAGCTTAAAGTATCCAACTTATTTTTAGCCGCTTGGGTTATATTTATGGTCTTATAGTGTCCTCTTATATATGTAAACATAGACTCTCGGTTAGAAAAGGCCTATTTACTTAGGTTGTTTAGGTATATACGTAGCGTGTTAAGGCCATATTTAATATAGTCATAAGCCTTATCTATTAGCATATCTAATATATAGAGGATTTCGTCTATTAGGGTCTTAAAGCACTTTACATCCCTCTAGAAAACGCCTTAGATTTTTATTTCCTATATTTTAAATTTTTCTTACTTTTTAATTGGTGATCCCTTACCATTAAATAGGGTTAGAACTTTTGCTTTACACTTTTTTCTACGGGGCTTAGTTAAAAGAGGGGAGCTAGTAATAGGGTTCTTGTTGGCAATAGTCTTAGTAAGTATATTAATTTAAGAGCTTAGGTTTTGTATAGTCTCAGTATATATAAGGGCTTACTATTCGCATTGTTTAATATATGGTTTAAGTGTCTTAAGGGAGTTAATTCTATATTAAGCTTTTTTAAATTAGGACTTTATAGCTTGGCCTTTACTATAGACGGCTTAAAGGCCGCTCTTAATACTAGTTAAGAAGGCTACACATATAGAGAGTTACTAAAAGGTTCCTGCCATATTAAGGTCCTTTAGGTATTTAGGACCGTTCCTAATCGCCTAGGCGATATTAGTATAGGAGGTATTAAGGAGGCGAGCGAGCGCTTCGCGAGGGTTCGTCGGCGGGACGTCGTCTATATTATAGTCGCCCATTTTAGGAGATCTAGGTAAGGCAATTGGAATCTGTAAGGCTGACTGTAATACTAAGATTGCTAAGACTGTACTAAGGCTATGCTAAGACTGTGCTGAGATTGTCTGGGACTGTGGTATAGTGTTATTAGTCACGCCGGGTCGCGATTATACTGGGAAAACGGAGATAGTAGACTGGGAAAAATAAAGATCGCGACGGGGTGCAATTAGAGATACCACAAACTGTTACAGTGCTGCAATGAAGTAGACTAAATAACTACGTTGTGGTATAAAGAGGAGAAGAAGGTGGAAAGGGGGTATTGTATATAAATAGTAGGGCTAGCCGCTAAGGTACTAGTGGTGGGCTAGCTAATAGTAGGAAACAGTACAAGACAGTATAAAACAGTATGCGTCAGGTCAGTGCCGTGACATTATAGCTCTCTAGTAGTCTTCGCAGTTCTATATATATTAATTAATATCCGCAACTATTCTTAGCTAGTAGTAGCAGTAGTTAATAATTTTATAGGTCTTATTTTTATTAGGGTATACTATAGAGACTTAGCAATAAGCTTTATAGATTAGTTTAGTCCGTAAATAGTTAATGTTAGGGACTATAAGCCGCTCCTAGTATAGGAGCAATCCTTCCTCTGTCTTAAAATTAGGGGTTCTTTTTATAGCTTATTTATAGAGGGCCCTTAAAGCATTAGCTATGCGGTTTATAGTTAAAAGGCGGTTAATTAGCCCTATTAGCTTATTTAAGGACTCCTCTATTAGTACTAGCTCGTTTTACTAGGAGTTTAGCTCCTTAAGGATCTATAGGCTAAGCTATTCTAAATAAAGGAGGGCGCGCGTTCAATATTAGGTCTTTAGCTTATCCTAAGGGCCTATATCTTATTCTCTTTAGGTTAGGGTATTAGCCTTAGAGTTTTACTTAATAGAACAATATATAATTATAAAAAAGAATTAGAAGAGTATTTTGGCCTACTAGGCTTATTATTTAGTAAGCTGCTTTATAGTTATAAAGTACTTTAGGGCTTTGTAATCTATATATATCTTAATCCGGGAGTTTATACCTTTAAGCTCTACACACTATTAAAAGAGTAATTAAATAATAGCTAGTATTTCTTTATTATATACTTTATAGTTATACTTAGTTAGGTTTATTATCTTTAAGATAAAAGTAATAGGGTACTATTCGCCGTCTAGATATAACTATAATAGGATTCCCGCTATAACCCTATTAGAGGTATCTATTTTTAGCATTAATTTAAGGTCCGGGTTATAGTAATAAAGAATTAGGGAAAAGATAAGCCGATCCTTCATCTCTTTAAAGGCTTCTATATAGCTATTATTAAAGATAAAAGGCGTATCCTTCCTAGTTAGTTATATAAGAGGTTTTACTAAAATTCTATAGTTACGGATAAACTAGTAGTAAAAGTTATAAAAGTTAAGAAAGGATTAGATTCCTTTTACTATATAAGGGGGCTTTTAGTTACAGATTGCCTTTACCTTCTTAGGGTTAACCTTAATTCCTTTTATAGTTACGATAAACCCGAGGTATTTTATACGTTTTACCCTAAACTTATATTCCTTAGTATTAACTTATAAGCCTGCGTTCCGTAGTCTTTTTAGGACCTTTTTAATATAAACTTAATACTTAAGTTTATTGTCCAAATATATAAGAATATTATTTAAGTATACCGTGCAGAATTTATTAAGGTAATTAAAAAAACTTTATTTATATACCTTTAGTATATAGCTAGTCCGTTTATTAGTTTAAAAGGAAGAACTTTATATTTATAGGAACTATAATAGGTATAAAACGTTATTAAATCTTTAGATATAGGGTTTATCCTAATTTAGTAGAAAGTTTAGCGGATATTAAGTTTAGTAAAGATCTTTACCTAGCTTAGACGTATAAGGGTCTTATTAATTAAAGGAATAAGATACTGGTCCTTTTAAGTAATAGCATTTAGCTTTTAATAGTTAATATAAAAATAAAGGCCTTTATTAGGCTTTTTTATAAGTAGGATAGGGGAAGTAAAAGGGGCTTAACTTAGCTCGATAATCCCTTTATCTAGGTTATTAATTAAGTACTGCTTTATTACTTTTAGCTTATCTATTAATTAATAGTAGAGGGGGCTATAGCTTAGTAAGTTATTGGCTTTTAATTAAATCTTATAATTATATATCTAGTAAGGGGGAAACTTATCTAATACCGCTTTTAAGAATATATTCTTATAATCTATATAAATAATAGAAAAAAGGCGTTTAACTAGTTTCTTATTAGTTTCCTTAGCTAGCCTTTCCTCTCTATTATTAATAATTTAGTTAATTTTATATAGGCTTATTATAAAGACCTTATTGTCCTTTTAGTATATATTAAAGTAGAACGCTATAGCGCTAATTACGGTAATATCTATAGTAGGGGGGTTGCCTAATAATAGGGGCATACGTAACTTTAGGGACTTCTAGGGTACTAGCGTTATAGTTACTCCTTTTAGCTTCTGTTGTATCTTTTAAAGGCCATTCCCTTATATCTTACTAATACGTTCTTTTCTATACCGGTTAAATCTATACGATTTAGATATTATCTATATTACTATCTATCCCGCTTTTATATATAGAGTCCTCTTTAAATATAGCGCTTTAGGAGAGTATCTTTATTAGTATAGAGTTCTTTCTAGCTTTACGGCAGGCGTCTTCTTAGGTAAAGGCTAGATTACGGGCCTGGATATCCCATTAGTAGGTAGGGTTAGCCCTTACGGCTAATATCTTGCGGTTAGTTTAGATCTCCCTAATAAAGGAGGGTAACCTTAGTTTATCCTCCGGCTAAACAAACTATCTTTATTATATATTTAACCAAATATTAAAATAAGATATCTATTTTTGTCTAAGGGTTATATTATAGGACCCTAGGTCTAGGATGTAAAAGGGAATACTATATTAGCGTCGTCCGTTAAGAGTAATATATAACTTTAAGACGTGGGTAACAGGCTAACCGGCTTAGCCGTTATAGCCTTTTACCTAGATAGGCTTCTCTAGTTAGATAGCTTCTATATTTAGAAACTTAGCAATATTATTTATATAGGTAGTATTTATAAAAGCAAAGCTATTTGCTCTAGTATTAATAAGAGCGGTTATATTAACTCTATATCTATTTTAAGATACTATATATAGAACTATAAAATGCTTTCTACCAATTAACTAACTAAGATTAATCTTTTTAAGATCGACAGAGTACCCTAGGGGGAAGTCTTTCCCTAGGGTTCTTCTTTTCCCAACTTATTAGACGTTTCTCCTTCCTCTATCTCCTTAATATTGCCTATATCCTTTAACTCCGGGTAAAATAAGGTAAAGTAACCCTACTTATTACAGTTATAGCATATAGCCAAGGTAGGGTTAATTAGAGTATTACGGCAAATACTAGTTAATGGCGTGGTATATAACTAGTTAGGCAAGGCTCGCCAGTACGTAGTTATAACTGCCTTTAGTATAAGAGTAGTTATAACTTATCTTTCTACTTTAGCACCTATAGGTATAGCTAGCGAGTTCTAATTATTATAGAGTTGTTTCTACTAATTAGGGTAGGCGTTAATCCGCTTTAGTTCTAAGTTTAATAATAGGTAATAAGCTATAAGTCTTTTATAGGTTAGTAGGTTATTTAAGGTTATAGCAATCTTTTCTTATAGCTGGATTATTAGCTTATTATATAGATCTAATTAGTAGTTCTTAAAGGGAACTTAGCCTTCTCCTATAAGGTATAGGAATTAGGTCTAGAATTTAGCAAAGGGTTAGTTTAGTTTTATTATTAGGTGATTATAGCTATAACGGGTATCCCGTACTTTATTTGGGTTAATATAAATAGCCGCTAAGTACTATATTATCTTATTAACAGATATAAATCGGATAGGGGAATTATCCTTAAACTTAGCTTAAAGGTACCACTAGGCGTCCCTAGTGGTTCGGCTAAAGAGGTAGAGTATTTTAGCTTCTTTAGAAAGGAAATAGTTATAGTTAACGCGGAGCTTTCCTTATACTTAAATCCTCTAATTTTTAAAGGTAGGGTTTATCCTATTAGATAGTAGTTAGGGGTTAGGGAGCTTAACGGACTTTAATTACTTTATTATCGTATCCATACTCCCCGGTATATTATATTTAGTAAAGCAAATAGGTTAGCTAGGGCTTTAGAAAGGAGAAGCTAGGCTATTTTATAGGGCCGTGAGGCTCTCTAGGATCTCTTATAAGGTCTCTTATATATTTCTTACTTTAAAATAATTAGCTTTCTAGCTAGCCGTAAGGGCGCGAATCTGCTCGCGTACGTCTATAACGTTATTATTGTTTTTAATTTCTGATCCTAATTAGGTCTTAGGTTCCTCTTAGATAAAGGCAACTCTCTTAAATAAGCTTACTTTAGGTACCATTATTAGCTTCTTAGGTTTTATTAGTATTATACGCTTTAGTTTTAATTCTAGGGGTACAGGTCTAGTCCTATTTAGCTTATAAGGTAGAATATTATCTATGCCTTTCTAGGCAGTATAGAGTTGTTTTTTTTAGTGTCTAAGTATAGCGTGTTAATGCGTCGTTGCAGACGAAGTTTTCTTTAGGGTAAGATATTATTAAGGCCTTCCCAGGCAGGGTAGAGTAAGCTTAGTATAATGTTACAGCTTGTATAAATGCTTTTGAACCAAAGCTTGTAGAATGCTGTATTACGAAGATACTAAGCTAAAAAGAAGGAAAAGGGGTCGCTAGGACCGATATAAATAAATATATAAGGTAAGCCGCTAAGGCGCTAGCTTTGGGCGAGCTAATTATAGGTTAGCAGAATATAGCAGAATTTGGCAGGTAACGTGCGATAGCGCCGTTATATATACTAAAAAGATACTATAAGTATAGCAAAGAGCTATGGAGCCTAAAAAGTAAAAGGCTATTAGAGTATATAGTATAGGACTATAAAATATAGTTAGAACTAGGAATAAGTCTAAAGTTCTTTCTAATCTATAAGTTAACTAAAGAGAAGTTAAGCGTACTTAAAGACTTTATTTAAGGAAACCTATAAAAGGAATATATTAGGTTATTATAATTATTAGTAAGATATTTAGTACTGTTTATATAAAAGAAGAACGAAAAACTTAGGCTATATATTAACTATAGGCAGTTAAATAGCATTACTAAGAAGAATAGGTATCCTTTACCCTTAATTAGCGAAATCTAAGATAGGATTAGTAATACGTAAATCTTTATAAAGATAGATCTAAGATAGGCGTACTATTAGATTAGGATTAAGAAGTATAACAAATAAAAGGTAGCCTTTAGGTTAAAGGCAGGGCTATATAAACTATTAGTTATATAATTTAGACTTATAAACGCACTAGTAATATTTTAAAAGTAAAATAATAATATATTAGGAGAATACTTAGATAAGTTTATTATAGTATACCTTAACGATATTATTATCTACTTAATAACTAAGGAAAAATACAGGGAATACATTAAATGTGTTTTAAAGAGACTATAAAAAGAATAGATACTAGTAGCAATTAAGAAATACGAGTTCATTATAAAGAAGACCGATTTTATTAGACTTATTATTAAACTAGGCTATATTAGTATAGACCTAAAGAAAGTGGAAGCTATAGTAAGTCACTAAAAACTAGAGAATATTATATAGTTAAGATTATTCCTAGGGTTTTATAAATTACTATAGGAGGTTTATAGTATAGTAGTTTAAAAATGTCATGGAGTAAGTATAAGCGACGATAATATATAGCAGAGTAGATATTATTAAGCTATGTATATAAACTATATAATAAGATTAAGACGTTGCGTAAGGAAGAAGGTAAGGAAACGAGAAGAAAGGGTATATATTAACTTAATTGCTTAGTTAATATATATATAAAGCAAAATAGGATTTAAATAGTGGTCCTAGTAGAACTTAGTAGGATTTAGTAGAACTTGGCGGAATATGGCAGAATATAGTAGATTGCCATTAGATTACCGTCTTATGGTTAGTCTCTAGTTACTAAGTTAGTAGAAATAGGTAGATGTGTATAAGGTGTTACAGGAGTGTCCCGTAATAGTGCCCCCCCTTTAAACTCGAGCTTCTATAAGATGGGGCTGTATTAGCTCTAGGTAGAGTTTATAAAAGTCTTCTACGGCTTATATAAGTCCTATAGAGTTAATAGCTTCCTATAAGGGCTTAGTAAAGCCTCTCTATTTTATAAGATATATATACTAGCGTTTCCGTTTATTATACTTAATATTATTAATTCTTTTAATAAAGTACTCGTTTTTATTGGGTCCTATATTTATTTAGGTAGGGCATCTAATATAGGGGTAGTAGGGCGAAGGACTGATATATAGAATATAGGGTAGATTTTAACCTTATTTAGGAGCTTTAATTAGTAAGCATAATAGGAGACGACCTTCTTAACTTTATAAGGGCTAGCGTTCTTCTAATTAAGTTTCTTAGTAGGTTGTTTTATGTTTAGATTCCTTATATCTAGCTAGATAAAGTCTCTAATTTAGTAAACTAGTGCTAGGGTTTGGTTTTTATTTGCTGCAGCTTTATAGATAGATTAGGCCTATATTATCTTATTAGTAAGGAACTATTATAGTTCTTTTATCCTTTTTACAAATTTATTTACTTTTGTAATTTATAAGGCGTAATAAGCGGGGTAAGGAATATTACTAAAGGGTTTAAAACCTATTTATAGGTGCTAGCTGTAGTTGGCTAGAAATAGGGAGACCTTTATAGTTTTTAAGACGGAGTTATTTACGGTAAAATTAGTAAATATAAGCTAGTTAATCCAGCCGTCCTATAAGTACGACGTGTATATCCAAATATACTATTCTATTATAGTATTTATATATTTTATTTGGCCATCCGTTTCTAGGTAGTATGCGGTAAACAATAGTACTCTAATATAGAGTTAAGTAGTTAGTTCTTTCTAGAATATAGAGATAAACTAGCTACCTTTATTAGAGACAATTGTTTTAGGGAGTCTGTGGAGTTTCTATACGTAGTCTAGGAATAATTAGGCAATGGTAGGTGTTAATATATTAAGGCAGGCAATTAAGTGTCTTATCTTAGATAGTCGGTCTATAGCTATTATAATATTTATACAGTCTTTACTTATAGGGAGATTAATAATAAAGTTGATTAAAATATCCTTCTATCTTTAATCTAGAATAGCTAGTGGCTTTAGAAGGCCATTATACGTCTTATATAAAGCTTTGGCTCGTTAGCAGATATAGTAGCAAGTAGCACTTCCGTTAAAGTAGCTTTAGGGTTTTTCCTTAGCCTAGATGGCCGGCTACTAGTAGGTTATATACGTGTTTAAGGAGCTTAAGCTTAAGTTTATTATAATTAGGGATAACTAGTTGGTTTTAGTAATATAAGCGGTTTCTATAAGCTTTATATTTACTTAAAGAGATCTTCTTAGAGCGTCTAACGCTATTTTAAATTAGCTTAAGCGTCTCTTGGATAAACTCGTTATTTAGGTATTTATTAATTATAATCTATTTAATTAACCGATTAGCGATTTCGAGGACTTATACTATAAGGTCTTTGGTAGGAGGGTTAAATAGTTTAAGATAAAGTAGGGTTTAATTTTAGTAAGAATATGCTTTTTCTAGTACTAGTGCGTCTTGCGAGCGTTAGGTTAGGGTATGTTAGGGCGCGAAGAGACTTTAGGGAAGATTTGAAGAAATGATGTAAATTCTATCTAAATCTAAGGGTATATAGCTCTCGCTAAGAACAAGACGTTGCGTAAAGAAGAGAAAGGAATAACAGGAGAATTATATAATTAAATAGTTAGGGGCTTGGTGGTCGATGCGTGCGTATATACGCACGCGGTCTTTAACGGACTTTAGTAAAATTTGATGGATCTGGTAAAACTTGGCAGAGGTCAATTAAGCTAGTAAAATTTGGCAGAATTTGGACAAAGTATTGGAATTTATCTGTTAAGTGTTTCACCGAGACGTTCTTACTGTAACTAAGCTAGTCCCATTATAGGGTATTAGGCCTCTAGCCTTAAATACCTAGGCGGTATATAATTAAGAAATAGAAATAAGATAAGTATTCTAACTAGTAGGCCTAATAGTGGCTTAGCTATTTTATGGTTGTAAAGTACTGTAGGTTTTTATAATTGCTAAGGACCTTAATTAGGAATCCAGCGCCTTCTAGTTTAGATCGCTATTGCTTAAAGTATCTAATAATAGCTAGCAATTTCTTATTGTAGATCTCGTAGTTATATTTAGCTGGGTTTAGTCGTTTTAAGAAGTATACTATAAGGTGTAATACTTCGTCCTTATTATATTAAGATAGGATACCTCTAGTGATATAGTTAGATGAATTGGCTTCTATAATACTTATTTAGTTTAGGTCGAAGTGTTAGAGTATAGGTGCGGTAGTAAATATAACCTTTAAGTAAGTAAAGGCCTTCTTATATTCCTTATAAAAGATAAAAGCTTTATCCTTTTAGGTTAGGGCTATAAGGGGTAAAACTAGGGTAGAGAAATTGTTAATAAACTATTAATAGAAATTGGTAAATCCTATAAAGGCTTTTACGTCCTTAACGTTCTTAGGTTCTTGCTAGTCTATAATTGCCCTAATTTTCTTTAGGTCTATTTATATACCGTTTATAGAAATGAGGAGCCTAAGGTATAGAACTTCTATTTTATAGAATTTGTATTTATCTATATTTAATTATAGACTAGCTCCTTATAGGGCTTATAGGATAAGGTTAACGTATTTTTAGTATTTAGTTAGGTTATTACTGTATATTAAGATGTTGTTAATATAAGTAGTATGAAAGATGTCTAGGTAGGGGTATAGGGTATTATTTACGTAATGCTAAAACGAGCTTGGGGTGTTTATAAGGCTAAAGGGCGTTACTAGGTATTTAAATAGTCTATACTAGGTATAAAATGCGGTAAGCTATTTATCTTCTTTTATAATACGGAGGCGGTTAAATATAGAGATGATATTAAGCTTTATATAGTAACGAGCTTTATATAGTCTATTTAACGTCTCTTATATTAATAGGATTGGATATTAGTTCTTAATAGTAACGGCTTTAAGAGTTTAGTAGTCTATATAGAAGCGTAGACCGCTGCCGAGTTTCTTAACGAAGATTACTAGTGCGGCTATAGGTAAGGAGCTTGCTCTAATAAATCCTTTACTTAGGTTCTTGTCTAAATACTTCTATACCACTTAGAGTTTGTTTTAGGATATTTTATATAAAGGTCTAAATCCGGGCTACTTTCCTTCTTTAAGTATAATTTTATAGTTATATAGTTGGTGTTTTAGTAGCTTATTAGCTTCTTTTTATAAGAATATATTTAGGCGGTAATAATACTCTACTAGTACTTCTGTGACAGGGTTAGTATATTTCTTTAGTGCTAAGGCTTTCTTAATATTAGCTATTGTAATAGCGAAAATTGTATGTTTAGGTTTCTTAGTAAGTTAAGCTAGCGGGGTAGTTCTAATTATGCGGATATCTAAGGCGTTAAGCTTGCTCGGATTGTCTATAACTTCTTATATAGTTTCTCGTTTGGATTTAGGTTTAGTATTAGGTATAAGGTTAGTATTAGATTTAGGTTTAGGTTCTTTAAGTATCCTTTTTATAGTAGGGTACTAGTTCTTCTAGTACTTTTATATATCAAGCTTAAGCTTTTACTTAGTTTGGGTTGGTGCCGTAGTTAAGTTCGGTTTATATAGTTTAGTGTAATTTTTAAGTCCCTAGTAAACGTTGGCGGAAAATTTATATTGGTAGGATTTGGTAGAATTCTCAGGTTAGTGGAATTAGGTGGATTCTTTAGGTATAGGGTAGATATTTATGGAAATTTTAAACTAGTGGATTTTAGTGGATTTTTTAAATTCTAGTTCTAGGTTTAAGCAGTAAGTCGTAAGGCACTTCTACTTATAACGGGAGGCGGTAAATAGAAGCTTAAGGTTGTGCTAATTAATAGTTACCTTATATAGCTTTATTTAAGGTTGTTTAAGGATTACTAGGTAATCTAGGGTAGTTATAAAGAGCTTAATTAATTCTTTATAGTTTAGGTATTAGAGTTTTAGGGCCGCTACGTAAGTAATATAGCCTAAGATAATGCGTTTGCCATTAAATCTAAATACGTTAATATGCCGGTTAAGGGGTATTAGGGCAAAACTATTGTCTTACGCGAAGATCTTATTAATAAATCCTATACCGCTAGCTCCTATATTAATTAGGACTTAAGCGTTAACCTATTAACTTTTTTTTACCAAAGACGGCAGTTAACGGTTATACTATAATCCTAAGAGTTAGGGTTTATAATATCTAATGCATTTAACGAGATCCTATAGTATAGCTCTCCTAAAGAACGACTTAACCCTAAGATACTCCTTTTAGTGGCGAGCGGGAAGGGGTTCCTATAGGTAATCGTTAGCCGGAGCTTTGTCCTTATTAGTAACTCTTACTAAACCTAAAGCTGGAGATAGACGGAGAGGTTTAGTATAGCAAACAGTTACTAGTATTAGCTATCCGTAAATTATTTCGGCGGAAGGGGGTAGAGTAGTAATTAGAGAAATGGGAATTACTTCCGCACTTAAAATAGAGGTTTAGTTTAATGCGTTATTCTCACTTAGTAGTTTCTATTAGGGCGTATCTTAAGTTACTAGTGTTAATATCTATGGCGCTAGGGTGTTTTGGTTAAGATAATAACTTAGTAAATATTTATAGGGGTGCTGTATTATGTTAAGAGGTAGACTTAGGTATTAGGCGTAGTATGTTATTATACCGTTTGTTAATAATAGTTATATATTCGCTAAGAGTTACTAGCAGTTCTACGCCTACTAGGGAGGCTTTTAGTTTACAGTTTAATAATTTAATTAGGCTATTAATTAGTATAGAGTTGTTCCAGCCTATTTCTTTTATATAGTGATTAAATTCGGAAAAGTATAACGGGAAGCTTTTAGTTCCTTAAATTATATAGTTAATCTTTCTTTAAGTAGTGGCTTAGCGATTTAGGTCGCTATATATAGCTTTAAGGAGGTTAAATAAGGTTTATATAGTGCTTGGTTAAAAGGGGTTAATAAGGTCGGCTACTTCTCCTCCTAATTGGCTTAGGGAGTAGCAGAGTCGATTCTCTTTAGTTAGGTAACAGTTAAGATTGCCATTTAGCTTATATTTAAGCTAATTTAGGAAGGACCAGAGCTCTCGCTATTTGCCTATAAATATTAGGGAGTTAGGTAGTCGTTTAGACCGTTTAAGTAATTATAATATAGCGGGTGGATTTATAGGGTAAATAACTACAGTTATTACGGACCTAATAACAGCAGTAGTAGAACTACTAAGGAGAGATATAAACGGACTAGTGGTAAAAGCATAGGAGGTGCTAAAACTAGTCGCACTATAGAATAAGGGATAGCCTAGTTACGTAGTTAGTTACGTAATAAGTTTAGAATATAAAAACGTGAGAACGTGGGAATATAGGACGTACTAACATACTAATATACCGACGTACTTAGTACATTTCTTAGGCACAGTATTGTGTATTTAAAGGACTATAGTCCCTACCTAGATAGTTCTTTTCTTTATAATAAATCTTAGAATTTAATTAGAGTTAATCTATTAGGTAACTACTCTACTAGTTATAATTATAGTGTTAACTTCTTATTTACCTATATATCTAACCTATTAGTAAGTCTACCGTAGTATTTCCTATAAGGCTTTATTATATATTTACTACCTAGTTATAGTATAAATAAAGTTAAATAAAATGCCACTAAAAGTAGTAGTTACGACAACGTTAACAGCAGTAACTACTTTGGGATTAGGTAATGACACTAGTATAGTAAATACTAACTCTTAGCTAGTTACGGTTGGGTAGCTAT
>Ga0307515_10001820_pt1 | contig 47556 bp, 61 predicted proteins | sample 17_EM_MG_FD_194513 | JGI IMG/M metagenome (GOLD analysis project Ga0307515, IMG submission 194513) | Populus trichocarpa ectomycorrhiza microbial communities from riparian zone in the Pacific Northwest, United States - 17_EM | ecosystem: Host-associated > Plants > Roots > Unclassified | place... | reverse complement strand
AACGAGACGGGGAGGCAGCGCCGGGAGCCTTCGTATCGGAAACCGGTCGCCAGTTTTGTCTGGGAGATGTTGTTTCCTTTTTCCCCCACCTCGGCCCTGCTCTGCTTGTGGTGAGCTTGCAAGGGACGAGGGAGCTAACGAGGGTTGATAAAGAGTCAAATGAGCCTTTGCCTGTGCTGCGCCTGCAGCTTAGTACCCTTCGTCAAATCACGATTGATATTTGGGCCGTTATTGGTTTCCCTGTTGCGCACGATCGAAGCGTTTTGATACCTTCATAAGCACCTGCATCCCCCCCCCCGTCAAAGCTTGCAAGCAGTATTTCTTTGCATTGCATCGACCTTTGCGTTTTTGGTTCATTCTTTTTCCAACCTTGCAAGAGTTCACTCCCTTTCTCCAGCAGGTTAAGAAACAATCCAACTCCAACCGTCTCGGCCATCTGGACTCCCCAGTCACCTAGTTAATTCCTAGCTCACACGCCTACCCTCGCCATAACCCAACCCATTCCTTACAGCTTTCCTCATCGTCAGTCATAAGTAATCATTAACTCCGTCCCGCGCTTGAACTTTCCGAACAAAAACGTACCATCATATCCACTTGTGGCTATCCGCCAAGTCCCTCGCAGTTCCCGGATACGTCATTTAGGTACCTGTTGTGGTGGTGGTGTAGATCTACACCCATAATTTACATATAACTCCTTTCATTCCCTCTGATCGACTCGGGGCGAAAAAAGAGCCGAAACGAAAAATAAAGGGCAGCATGGAGATCCTGGTGCTGCACAACCCGCAGTTCGAGCATCCAATCAGCGAGTCTGGAGTCGAGGATTATGTCGAAGAGCAACCTGTTTTCCCGACCCCTTGCAGACGTGGATCTGCCTGCAGTGGTGTTGTGATGACAACGACGACAGAGGTGGATGATAAGGCAGAGGGGGCGGCGACGGTGGTTGGCACTGGGATGGTTGTGGTAGTGGGTGAGGGAGGAAACATGACGACGGGGCAGGCGTCGTTGGAACATCACTTTGCCGAAACTCGAAAACCCTCCGTTAATGAGCGCCGGCTGCCGGTTGAGGCAACCGGATTGTCTATCCAGCATGTGGCTGTGAGTTCATCTTTTTTATATCCCGCCCCGTTTCTGCTCAATTTTTTTTCTTGTCGTTTCCTTTCAGCGCAGCTGCTTTCTCTGTGTCACATTCCTTCAGCATTCACCCACGCCCACACGGCTCTAGGTTCTGTTTGATCACGGGTACTTTGTGGCCCACAAAGTCAGTCATATACAAAATTGCAATCTCCCAGTATCCCTTCAGCCACAGCGCGCTGACAGGGGTGTGGTTATTGCAATTCTCATGCATATTCTGTCAGGCATCCTCACTAATTTTAAATGCATAACAGACCTGGTTTCAAGAGGAAAGGTTCCAGAACAATAACGAGGCAATACTTGAATCGGCTGGCCGATGTCAAGGGAAAGCTTTCTCTTATCCTATTCGTCCACTTACTCCTACATCCAACCAACAAGAATCCGACATGTCTGCGACACCGCTTCGACACCGGACTGAGTCCGTCACTGCCATTCCTTCATATCCAGGCAACATGCCCAATCACTCGATACACTCTCCTTCATCTATCAACTCCAGTCCAAGCCACGCAGAATTGCTGGCCCATTCTTTGGCAGCTGCTGCCTCAAATAATAATAATGACCACGAAGAAGACTTCCGCGGATTTTCACCAGAAGTACCGCAGTTTCAGATGAACAAGGACCGAACTCTCTTGGGTTCACCTCCACAAAGCCCTTTTCCCACCTCTGCCTTTTCGGACTATGGCTCGAGCCAGTGCTCGTCGGCCGCATACACACCGGCAGAGTCTGAGGTCGATCCATTCGAGTACGACAACCACTCCCACCATTCTGACCTTCATACACCTGAGCCTCCCCCACCAGACAATTTCAATCTCTTCGCGGCAGCAATCGCAATGCATTCCTTGAACCACAACTTTGTCCTTCCCGATTTCCCTCCGCAGCGTTTGGTGGAAAGACGGCCGGACAGATTCGGCAGCGGAGGTAGCGATGGCAATGGTGGCATCGCCACACAACCTCAGAGTGCGCCGGGCGCACCACCTCAGGATCCCTTCGCCGCCAGCTTCGCACAAGCAATGTCTCCATCTTCCCCTCCTGCCGCAGAAGTACCCAACACTACCTTGGATCCAATGGAAAACACCCTCGCTGCTCGTCGTCGAAGTCCATGTTCATCCCGCAGGCAGTCATGCATGGGCCTCGAGCAGCAGCGCACATACCCAGTGCTACGACGAATCAACACCGACGGCGCCAACAGCGGTCAAATATCGCCCTACAGCTCCTGCCCCGACACTGCAGCAACAATACGGCCTCGCACCTCATCGGCATCTGCCCTCCTCCCGCCGCCAACGCCGCCCAGTCCCGAGGACGCGGCACCATCACAAAAGCAGCAGTACATGCAGACGGAACACGAGGAGATGTCACCACCTGCTACCCCGCAGACGAGAGCTGGTTGCTTTGCCTCATCGATCCCTCGACATTTTGAGGATTATGGCGGGTTCTATGGTGGCGGCCCGAGTAGTGGTGGCAGCATCGAAAGCGATGCGTTTGAGTTCGACTACTGTATTGTTGCTGGAGCGCCGCCAATGACGGCTGCGTTGCCATCTTCGGCTACAATTTCGGGGACGGGGTTTTTTTGATTACTTTTTTATTTTTTTTCTGAGAAACTTCCTTGGTCATCACACATTCTCTCTGTTGTAATCTCTACTGATACTATTATTTTTGTATTTTTTGGGATCTTTGTATTTCGGAGTTTTGTTTCTTTATGTTGTACTTTAGCCCGGAGGTTTCCATCATCGTCATAGGGGGGGAGTTATTTGCTTCCCTGGGAGTTTTTTTTTTTTTTATGGGAGCACAAGCAAGGAAAGGAGGGGGGACATAGTGTACGCAAGTTTCTTTCTTTCGATCTTTCTTCCGAGTTTAGGTACTCTAGGCGGGAAAGTTTTGTATATCATTAGGCTTAGCTAGCAGGCAAAGGAAATTCAATATCTGCAGCATCTGTCTTCGCTTGACCCACTCACGATCCCGGGTGAAAAGTCTGCGGTAGTTGACTCACCGAAACAAAGCTATCCATGACCTCACTACGGCTGGAGTTTTCGGTGTTTCTACTGTAATAGTGTGAAACTTCCGCTCGATCCCGCATCGAGTCTTGTATGCGGAAAATCGGATCTTCACGGCTACCGAGATCACGCTACGTTGGATGCTTTTCTTTTTGCTTTTCCAGGTTTTAAATTTTATACTGAACCTGGAATATCTGTCCGTGCACTTGTGGGGTTATTAATATCACGGATTGGAGCGGAATATGGGTCGCAGTGTAACTCCATGCGGACTCGGCCCGGAAGTGCAAGACGGAGGAGCCGTAGGCGAGCCTCGGTATTGCAAATTTGTTTTCCCGGGTGACGATGACGATTACGTTTTGTTTTTCTCTCGCAGCCCATTTACAAATCCCTCTCCCCTACCAGTCTGGATCCTCCCTCCTCCGAAAACACGCAACCCACTTCTTCCCCTCGTTCCTTCCCACCTTCTTCCCTTCCTCCGTCTCATTCATCATCACCTCCACCCCCACATCCCCAACCAGCTCCTCCTCCCCCATCCGCACAAACAACGGGTGCTCGCCAAAATGGTGCGCCATCCAGTTGTGCAGATCCTCGACGTCGGTTATGGTATACACCACGCCGCCGGGACGGAGCACGTACGCGTACTCTGCGCACAGACCCGGCGACACGATGCGCGCCTTGTGTTTCCGCGCCTTGAAGTGCGGGTCCGGGAAGCACAGGAACAGCTTCGATAACTACCCCCGCGTTAACCCAAGATGCTCCCAACGGTTGGGGGGGGGGGGGGGGAGACACACCTGCCCCTTCCCGAACAGGTTCGGCAAGAACTTCATCGCGTTCGCCCGCAGCACCGACGCATTCGCGAACCCCCCGGGCTGCTGCAGTCGCAGCGCCAAGATCCGCTCGCGCACGTACTCGGCGACCTGCAGGCGGATCTCGAGGCCGAGCATCAGCGTGTCCGGCAGCCTCGGGGCCAGCGCCACCAGCAGCCCGCCGAAGCCGCAGCCGATGTCCGCGATTTCTACCGGCTTCCCTGCCGCGGCGGTCGGGAAGTGCGTGCTCCAGTCCATTGCCGCCGGGTTTGCGGGGCTGCGGAAGTTAGTGGGATGGAAGGGGAGGGGGAGAAGGGGGGGGGGGGGGACTAGTCGAGGTTGTGGTCCGAGAATGGGTTTGCGTGTGCGCGTTGTCGGTAGAAGCGTTTCTTGGGGAGGGCGCTGAGGCCTTTGCGTTGCTCGCGGTACTGTGCTTTTTCGCCGGTGCGGGCGCCGGGGTTTGGTTTTTGGCGTTTTGTGGCGGGGGAGGGCATGTCTGCTGGTGGTGGATCCATTGGTTGGTGGTTATGATATGGGGGGGATTGAGGTGAAGTGAAGTGAAGTGGAATGCGGCTCTGCGGGAAAGCGTTCACAAGAAAAAAAAAGTTTCTTATTTTAGGCTTGGTGTGTGTTCTAGCTTCAGTTCCACCCCCGCATTTTTATCAACCTCGCACGGCATATGCTCGCTAAACAGCCTTCACAGCGAATCATCAACACGGCACACGCCCCGTCGCCACGGAAAAATTTCACTGCACTTTCTCTCAACGTACATACGAAACGACAACCGACAACCGACAACGCATCACAGTATAGCCGCCCCCAAGCAAGCAAGCAAGCAAACAAGCAACATGCTACAGATTGAAAACAACATGGCGATGATATCATGATGTTTCCAGGAATCAAGAATGCCCACCACAAAAAGACGTGGGAAAACATAAAGACGAGAGAGAAATACTTACCGCATGTATGAGAGAAAAAGAGGAGAGAATGAAAAAATGAGTTATGATGATGATGGTGAGGGAAAAAAAACCCCTCAAAGGAAAGAATAGATGCAGATAAGAGGAAAAAAGATACCACAAAGTGGAGAGCGCAGATACCAAGGCGGAATCAACATTGCATATCCATGAAAAGATTCCGTCGTAAGAAATGGTAGCAAGAGAAAAAAACACAATAATGGACGCCTCATTCAATCAACCCATACTCCAGATAGATTCCAATATCCAACAACAATCAATCCAATCAAGACACCGCGATTATCATACCCCGTAAACGCCTTCACCGAAACTCCACACAAGCAAACGTCTTCTCCAGTACATGCTTCAGCTGCAACTTCTGGAACTTCTCGCTCTTCGCGTGAAAATATATTCCATCTACCGTGCCCGACACCTGATTGAAGCAGATGTAGTAGAACCCCTCAAAACTGGCACCGGAGATCTGTCGTACTTTGTGGTCTGGCACCAGAAAATATTCCTTCCAGCGCATAAAGATGTTTTCCTTCTGCGCGAAATTTGTGTAATTGAATTCATTACGTTTTGCTTTCGAGACCAATGGGCGGAACGCGGGGAATCGAGACCAGTGCTGGAAATCGTTCTTCTCGCTCGATCCCCACTCCGGTCGGCGGGTTTGGAACGAGTATTTGTCGCCAATCATTTCGCCTTCAAAGTATGTAGTGAGGGTGGGGTGATCTTCGGTGAGACCTGAAAGAGTGCCACGCAAATCAGCAGCCAAACTTAAGCGCTGTCCAAGTCCTCCTCCGCCTCCGGACGGGCGGATACGCACACACCTTTAATGCGGAGATAGCCACACAAAAACGATTCTGCCATGTTGACATGTTTCAGTTCGACGTGGACTTCGTACGTTGAACGATCACTCGTCTGCTTTCCGACGAATTTACTTCCCGGGCGCAGGAACGAGCAGCTATAGGATGGGAGAACCTGATGATCGGAGGTTGGGTTAGCAAAAGCACTCAGTTTTGAAAGATCCCGGCCAATCGTATAAAAAGCCGCTCAGACTTACGCGTTTGGTGGAAAAATCGCTGTTTGATGATGGAGAATCTATCGAAGCGGGAATACCATGCGAAGGTGCTCGCCGTGTAAAAATCTTCTGTGATGATTGTGCCTCTTTCGCGGGTGTGGTGGTTGTGCGCTGTTCCGTCACTGTCGACACGGTATAAACTTTCTCGTCGTCGGTTGAGGGCGCTGATGGGGAAGCAACATCTAGTCCTGGATCCTCTGATGGACATGGTGAAGCGACGGCTGTGTCTTGCCGGGGGTGGTCGAGTTCCTGCTGGCCCCAGCCGGCAGTGGTGATGGTAGTGGTCGTTGTGGTTGTGTGCGTATTCGAAACATCTTCGGGGCATGCAACGTGAGGTCGAGAAGGTCGAGAATTCTCTGTAGCGATTGCAACACTCTCGACAATCGCTGAAACGTTCGGGGTAGGCATTATTTCTGGGGTGAGTATTTACACAACTGTTACAGACCGGACGTTCAGCTCTTTTTCCTTTTCTTTCCCGTGCGTGCGTGCGTGTGGGTGCGGTGGCAAAAAACAATCGTGTGGGTTCAAGCATACAGCTACAATAAATTCTTCTTGGTTGCGGATAGTGGCGAAGCTTTCGGTATTAGCTGGAGTGAATGCGGGTGGAAGCAGTAGTTGGAGGTTTGAAGCATGGAATTGAGGTAAGCAGAGCGGTGGTGGTGAGGGGGAGTAATAGCAGGCGGAATCGGGAATGGACTCCTACTACGGGCTGGTGGGGGTGGTGGGCTGCGCGCGACTTTCTTCCAGAGACACACGACACTCGTATAATGGGTGGTGGATATGGTACGGGATTCAGGTGAATCAACAGAAGGATGAGGCAGAGGCAGAGGGAGGCTGGAGGAAGTAGGACAAGCTGCGACAGGCGCGGAAGCAATGCAGCGTGCGGGTGGTGGAGGTCAGATGGAAGTTCAGTCTTCGGAGAAGTATGCCAAGACTGAATCGTCGTTCATCTGCGAAGTCCCTTCGAGCGAGTTCCTCGAATTCTCACGGCTAGAGTAGTCGACAGCAGAGCTCTCTCTTAAGAGGCGAGCTGATTTTATCCACAGAGGTCGCAGCTCTTTCTAGGAGATAGCTATCCCACACTACAGTGGTCCCAAAGAGGGCCTTATGTACTGTAGTCTGTAGATGCTTCTGCCATGCCAGATGCTCTCTAAACACATCGATCGGAGAGGAGCTCAAATCCCACATCCGCTTTTTCTCCCACTGATCACTTGCGTTCGGCAGGTCGAATAAATGTAAAGTGCAGGGAGAACGCACGCAGGGGAAGAAGTGTAATGGATGGTCTGTAGATGTGCATGTCGCCACTTCACCGCCCACACCACATCGGCACCCGATCTCTCCATCTGTTCTGCAACCATGATTGCCCCGAAAGATAGCGCAGTTTCTGATACTAGATATTGGCCGCAAAAAATTGCGGGTTCAAACGGGACCATGGCAAATACTCTGTTTAATATGTCCTCCTCCCGAGCAGATATCCAAACTGAACACGAAACCACCCCCCCACCGCCTCCCCGTCGCAAAATGGAAATTCCCGAGGATATGGAGAGTTGGTTGCATGCATGGCCAATCATAGGCTACAGACGACCGAGATCCGTCACCTTACATACCCAGGAAGCGGGGCTTCTTTAGCACTTATGCATTCCCCTCAAGAATGACGATTTGCATCACGACAGTCGCCGTCCAAAATACAGGCATATATTAACATTGATCGAATACCTCATACCTTTTTCCTGATACCCATCATCGTTTTGCTCAAGTCGAGAGTATTCACAAGTGTTTTTCTCCTCTACCATCCCCGTCCATTTCATCCACCCAAAAAGCAAACAAGTTAACCCAAACGAAGAAAAGCCAGCCAAAACGAAAGCAAGAACAGATTAACATTTATAAACAAACGTGAGTAAACGTAGCATCGTACTCGTTAAGAGATATACTAAGTATTCAGACTGACAAACAACTACAAAGGGTGTGGAAAAGAAACATACTAGAGCGTATTCGTGACCAAAAAGCGTGTTCGTGGCCAAAATGATGAAAGGACAGATGAATTACATATACTGTTAACGCAAGAGGGGTATTTATAGTATTGCCTAAGCAATATAATGACCGCAAAGAAGGGTATAAAGATGAACAAACGTCAAAACAATCAATGCTTTTGGTATCATGTCGTATCGGCGTGTCATAAAAATGGGACTCGTCCAGTAAGGAATACCGTCGTGTAAACGAGAAAAACGCAATAGTATAACTGCCGGCTATGAATCTTCCATGAAGGCGAAAGAAGGATATTTACAACAAAACAGTAGAGTGAAAACGAACCCAACCCAGAAAGAGATATCGAAAATGCAGGACGAAACCCCAAAAACTCAAACCCGTAAAAAAACCGAATACTGAACTCCGCATGCTCCCCAATGATATGATAAGAGTAAAACCCGATGCATGGAAAGAGAAACCGTCACAGTCCAGACAAACACCAGCCCAAGCCGATCCACCGAATCCCCGTTTATGATGTTGATAACGCGATGAAGATTAAGAACGCTGACGATGATGGTGTAGGGTGATTTGCAAAATATTGTGTAGGTGTAGGTGTAGGTGTAGGTGACCAGGTGGCAGGCCATACTACTATCCGCAACTACTGGATAGTTATGGTTATGCCACTCCGATGACCGGCGTAAACTCCAATCCGTTGGGGTTGACTCGATCCAATGCCCTCATGTCCTCGTCGAGGGAGCTTTTGATTGGACTAAGATCGAAATCAAACTTATCGTCAGCCGGGGGCTCCACTGTCCGAATTTTCAATCGTAGACCTTTTTCCGGCGATGGTGGGAAGCCTTCAACTGATCGCGCTAATTTTTGTTTTAGATTTCCAGTTTGTATAACCAAATTTCTCAGCATATCTGTATCGAAGTGTACTTTTCCGTCATAGCCGCCCCGCCGAAGGTTGTCAACCGAACGTTGCCGGTGCTGCATTTTTTCCATCATGCTCTTAGCGACCTCAATAGGATCGTTCTTATCGACAATCTTTCTCGAGAGGGGGGAGATTGAAGAGGAGACTGGGGAGAGGCGCCTGCCACCTCGTGGAGTAGACGGTAGATTCCCATCGTTTCCGCCGAAAATGTCGTCGTCTGGTAACAAGACAGAATGCCGACTCGATGCTGTTGTGTATGCGCTGTGTTCGTCTAAAATGCGCTGGTTTTGTTGCTCCCGTCGGCGTTGTTGTGGCGACCAGGTATTCTGACGATGCAACCTGTCTTTTTTGAGAGGTGCATCTTCTTCATCATCATCCAAGGTAGCCAAAGCAATGATCCCATCTGCCTCGTCCCACAGATCACTATCCGCTTTGTATCGAATATTCTTAGCTATTGCGATGTCCCGCAACCGTTTCAAATCTTGGAAGACCACATTAGAATCCACGATGAAAGCACGTATATATAGTAATGAATTTACCTTCTACTAGCAATGCGAATTCCCTCACGCATCCAAGGTGACCAATAATACTGGCTTGCCTTTCTTCGATGGCCCGAGGTATAACCATATCGCTCTTAGACATTCCAAACTCATCATCATCGTCCAGGAAATCGTCGTCCCAATTCTCACTTGGAAGAGGTGTTCTGCCACGCAGTGTATTAACTACAGGCATACTCTGGCTTCGAACGTGATAAGTTGGTGCTCTGCGTCCGGTTCTGGTCGACGAGAGCATGCTTTCTTTTGCATGTACAGTTTTAGGTCGGTAACCGCTGCTGTGAGAGTTTGACGTATGTATAGATACGCCATCGTTCCAGTCGAGAATACTATTTGTCTCCCGCATACTTGAACCATCGATAGAAAATCCCTCCCTGGCCGTGCCGAAGCTAGTGTTACTCCCGTTACTTTGTAGACCCAGGCCCATACGTGAACCAGAGAATAATCCGCCATAAGGTCTTAGTCCGCCTTGTCCAGGTAAACGGTGGTCGTCTTCGTCCACCGATTTTGAAGGGATGTCCCAGTCGCTGCTCCAACCATCATCATCATCATCAAGAGTGATACTCGCTACTCCCGGGCGTTGCTGTGCTGTGTGTGTACTGTTTGGCGACGAACACGCGCGATCGATTCCTCTGTTGGTTGGCGTGGTGTGCGATACGATGGGTAGTTCATGCTCGAAGGTGGCCTGTAATGGCGACCGTATATCCAGGTGGCACCGGTCGAAATCAAATATACGGTCGGCTCTCATTGGAGTCATCTCCGATATACGAGTTCTCATCGAGTCGAACAGCGTATCGCTGCCAAAATCGTGTTCGCTTTCGCTCCCGATCAGTGTAGAGGCACGTTCTGAAGCGCTCATAATAGATAGTCGATGACGTCGTGCAGCAAAGCATAATGCTGGGGCGCTCAACGACCCCTCAGAAGAATGCTCCTCTGACTGAGCGCCAGAGTTGGATACAGATTCCGACGAGGTGAGGTCTTGGTTAGGATCCAGATCTAGTAAGGAAAGAGATTGTATAGCGGGTAGTGGTTCTCGTCGCATTCCGTCGTATACTGATGTTTGTGGTCTGTTATTCCGATGAGAATGATATGGAGTAGGCCGCGCTTCAGATGTAGAATGTCTCCTCGCAAAACCACCCCCCATAGAACACATCCCAACGAAACCATTACCATTAGTGATTGGGTCATCATCGGTAGTTGCTTCGTTCGGGGTGGGTTTTGAGGTCGCTGCGCCCAGGAAATTTGACAACGAAAATTTTCGAGTCTTGGTCGGAATCGGAGCAGTCGACGACCGGTGTCGGGTCGACCTTTGGTGCTGCGTCTCGCCCATGTGGTGCGAAGCTGGTCGCGATTCTTGATTCAAAGAGGCGGTATCGGTAAAAAGGGAATTCGTGTCGTCGTCGTTGGTTTCCTTATCGGCTGGATAGCTGTTGACGGTAGGTGCGATCACTAACGCAGGACCGTGTCGTCGTCTGAAGAGATCAGGAACAATCCTCCGAATGGCAGGCGCCTTCTTCGCTAGTTTCGTAGGTCCCGAAACTGATTGATGAGTGATACTCTGTCGCTTCGAAGGAAAGAACGGGCGCCATACATCGACCGACTCGAGATCGGGCGGACAAAAGTGGGAAGATTCGAGACCTGATGTGGACGGTCGCGACACTTGGAAGGGGGGGGAATGGTTAGATTGCTCGCATATAGGTGGTTGGTAGATAGCGGTGGATGGCCGGCGCCTGTGGTGTTGTCTTGGCGGCGGTACAGGTGAATTGGCTCTGGATAATCGCTCCGTCGGCGATCTCTTGACTAGTTTGTTTCTGGTAGGAGGGCGTGAGCTCGGTTGCGAGGTTGTCCAGGAACGAGTGCGAGATGAGGTGGATGACACAGTCGACGACGGGGACGACAACGAGAGAGAACTGGTCGGGGACGAAGAGAAAGACTCTGATAAACGTCGTAGCCATCTGCGGGAGGTTGAAGGGCGTGATAGTGGTGGGGGAATGCAGGTGGAAGTAGGCGTAAATTGAGGGAACTTTGCCTCGTTCGGACTGCCGTCTAGAGGTTCCTCAAGTAGCGGCGGCGTATTGGTGTTAAAATTTACAGGAAGGTTTGGCAGGTGGTCATTCGTGGTGTAATGCGGTAGTGCCAGAGCAAACCCGCAGGCAGCTATCCCAACTGTCGAAGTTGCGCAGAGCTGGCAAGCAGACGTGTCAATTGCGATCCAACAGGCTCATCAGGGGGGAGAAAAAACTCACTGTAGAAACGGTATGCATTTCTGAGTGGTTTCAGAGCAGCACAAAATACAACCAGTATACAACCATCGCATCCAAACAAAGAATCAAATAAACGCGAATTGATGTTGACGGATGTCGCGGATGCGGTTGAATCCAGTGAGCTTTTGTACGGGGGTTCGCGCGATAGTAGTGAGTATTGAAGGAATCGGATGGTTGAAGGCGTTTGATTCGGGAGGGTGATTCGCATCAAATTGAGAAAGTAGTTTAGGTAGGGCAGCGGAAAGGGGAGGGAATAGAGGGAAGTATTGACGATCCGCCCGGCGTGTCAACAAAGCGCGAATGGATTCGAAAAACGAGTGGCCAGAAGGTCGGCAAGATGGGATTGTAGGGGGAAGGGGAAGGAGGGGGGGGGGAAGATGCTGTCAGACCCAGCCGGAGAGAGGAATGCGAATTGCGGCAATGTCGATGTCGCTTTTGTTTGTTGTCGAAGGGCTGGTATCGAGATTGGCGATGTAGGGTCGAGTAAACGAGTAAAATCAACAAGGCAAATTGGCGAGGGTAACGAAGGCTACGCTACTAGGGAATAGTGTGTATCAGTTACCGTAGTTACATCACACCCGGATCAGACAACACAGAGATCTTCCCGTTCCTTGATCCGCCTTAGAACTCGGCAACGGTGTTTAGATGGGGAGATTTGAAGTTTATTCGTTGGTGACTGCAAGGAAAATCTCACGACCCTTCTACGATTTCTGGAACCTCTCTTCTGGTAATGCACTTCTACAGCTGCGGCATGTAAAGTACTTGGTACTCCCCAGATGCAGGCGGCGAGGCGAGCTTCGTTTGTTTGTTGTGGTTCGGAGATCGAGGCTAGAAGCTGCCCGACACCACCTGCTTAAATGGCACTGAACGAAGACGAAACAAGGAAGCATGAACGACATTAGATTAAAAATGTTTCGTTTAACAAGTGGCACAGCATCCTACTTGGCTACAGACTGTAATTTGAGTAACCGTTGGTATTGGATATCCGGTTCGAGTGCCGGATCGTGAGGTAACGAGGCAACCCCTTGCTGGCACTCTACCTTCAGGAACCACTCTATATCCCTCATAGCATGGCTAGTTCTGATGTAAGTAGCACGGAAATAGGTGTAAAGGAAGCGCAACGTTGAACTCTACAATTATGGGTCTTCTGTGATCAATTGCCCAGATCTTTCTCATACTATGGGGCCTCAAACTCTATTCCCCCACGATCAACAAACCCCACGGTATGCATACTCTTCCAGGACACCTAGAATTATGTCACGGCTCAGGGCCACAAATTAATCCGTGTCCTTCGCACTACCATCCCAATTGATGGGTTGAATTGAATTTCCCTCATTTTTTTTACGGAACTCAAATCCTCAACCCCATAGTGCCATGGCTTTTAGTCCAAACGCCATTGGCGAAGGGGCTCTACCGTGACGTGGAGCAAGGCCTTCCAATCTTCCAATCACTTCCTGTTTGACCGAGGAAGCTTTCGAGCTTTAGCCATGGTGTGCGTTGGAAGCATTCCCGCATCGTCGCTGAATACAGTGTATGTTGCCAAAACAGACTTTATGAGACAGCCAATCGCTCCATCCGGAGACCCTTAAACTGACGTGCTTCGCACATGGTTACCACATGTCCACGTAGTTGAGATAGACTTTACAAGACTGACGTTATTCTTTCCTGCTCATTAATCCGCGTTGGTGAACTTTTCTCCTGGCACCGGATGACCGCTCCGTAAGGCAACCCATCGGCAGTCAGCCAACGCTACTTGGCAGAGCGCTAATATGGTGTATACCCCCCAGTGAATCGGCGCTTTGTTTGGCGTCGAAAGTTGAAACAATTGCTGCTATATTTAGCGGCCGGCAGGGACCAGGTTCGGACGGCAAAAAAAGGCTTAACACAGAGCCTCTCATCATGATGAGAAATCGAGAACCATCATCGGCACTTGAACGATAGAGTTGGGCCGCCAGGAACCGTCAGCAATGTGAATATCTAATCCTTTTTCGGGGTAAAAGAGCGAATCGCCACCGGTATATGATGCCGCGATGGTCCGCACCTACCAAGATAGGGCCACTGCCTGGGGAGAAACACCCAGTCATCTCTCTTCAGCCCTTCGACTCTCCGTCAACCAAGATCCCAACACCCGGGAGCTTGAGGGTTCCTTCCAATGACCAAACATTGTCTCTCGTTTGCGTTGCTTGATTGGGATTCCGGATGGCAATGGAACTCTAATGACGATGAGGCTAGTGCAATCAGATAAGATAACTGAATCAGCAAAAGGAATCCCCACATTCGCCTATCCCGCCATCACTGAACGTCACAACTCCCCACATCCACAACAATGGAGGCCGAAATTACCGCAATCCTACCGTCCCTTGATCCAGTCATCACCGACTACTCCGTTGGTTTCCTTACACATGCCGCAACCTCAACTTCCCCTGAAGCGGATCTCGAGCTCGCCGAAGCCATCAGCACCGTCACTCAAATCCTTCTCGATGCTGCCCCACCCTCTCTCGACCAGACCAAAGTCACCTCCATGATCTCAAAGCTCGTAGAGCAGCTTGAAGCAAAGCATGGTAGTCGCAAGGAATCCTCTTCACAGGCCAAATCCAAGAGATTGGACCAAACGATCCATGTGGCGTCACACAAGAGCATTTCCGCAACAATGGGTCTGCTCGGCAGTGGTGTTGATCTCGACGCCGTTGGAACCCGCAAGATTGAGAGTAGAGTTGACAAGAAGAAACTGGAGAAAGCGGAGCGCAAGATCAAGGCCAAGCAGGACAAGAAGGTCATGAAGAACGTGGAATACGAGGCGTCTAAGTTGGTCGGTGGAGATGACCAGAAGGCATACGAAGAGTTCTATATGACTGTCAATCCATTGAATTTGGATTCATCGGCAGCTGGAAAGAGCAAGGACATCAAGGTGGAAGGCATCGACTTGTCTATCGGCGGTTTGAGAATTTTGACAGATACTTCGCTCACACTGGCCTATGGCAGACGGTATGGTTTGGTGGGTAAGAACGGTATTGGAAAGTCTACTCTATTGAGAGCGCTTTCTCGAAGAGATGTTGCTATTCCTACACACATCACTATTCTGCACGTGGAGCAAGAGGTAAGTAACTATTGCCCAACAACTCGAAACAACTGCTGACAATGACGTAGATTATGGGTGACGATACCTCGGCATTACAAGCAGTTTTGGACGCCGATGTCTGGAGAAAACACTTGCTCAGCGAACAAGCACGGATCACTCAGGAATTAGCCGTCCTCGAGAAGACCCAGGACCCTATTACTATCAGCAGCGGACAGAGTGATTCCAATCATCAGCGCGATGAACTTGATTCCCTACTCACGGATGTACACGCCAAATTAGCCGAAATGGAATCAGACAAAGCCGAATCAAGAGCAGCGGCTATTCTGGCAGGTCTCGGTTTCTCTGCGGAAAGACAACAAAACCCAACCAGAACATTTTCTGGAGGTTGGCGTATGCGCCTCGCACTGGCTCGTGCGCTGTTTTGTAAACCTGACCTCCTGCTTCTCGACGAACCTTCCAACATGTTGGACGTTCCATCCATTACTTTCCTTTCAGAGTACCTTCAAACCTACGAGTCGACTGTTCTAGTTGTTTCTCACGACAGAGCATTCTTGAACGAGGTCGCAACAGATATTATCCACCAGCATTCGGAACGGTTGGATTACTACAAGGGTGGCAACTTCGACTCCTTCTACGCTACCAAGGAGGAGCGTCGAAAAACAGCGAAGCGTGAATACGAGAACCAGATGGCGTACCGGAAACATTTGCAGACTTTCATCGACAAATTCAGATATAACGCAGCAAAGTCCTCGGAGGCGCAGAGCAGAATCAAAAAGTTGGAGAAACTGCCAATTCTGGAAGCACCAGACGACGAATACTCCGTCGTTTTCAAATTCCCCGATGTCGAGGGTCTCAGCCCTCCAATCATGCAGATGTCGGGTGTGTCCTTTGCTTACACGCCTGGAAAGCCGATTGTCGAGAATGTGGATTTGGACGTTCAATTAGACTCCCGAATTGGTATCGTCGGTCCCAACGTATGTATATCTTTTCCCCGGCCAGCTGTAATCAGGGAATATTGACCATCCATAGGGTGCTGGTAAAACCACCGTTCTCAAGTTGCTCATCGGTCAGTTAGAGCCCTCAAAGGGTATGATTAGCAAGCATGCACGTCTCCGTGTCGGTTTCTTCGCACAGCACCACGTCGACGCCCTCGACCTCACCATGTCAGCCGTTAGTTTCTGCGCTAAACTCTTCCCCGGCCGAACCGACGAGGAGTACCGACGACACCTTGGCGCATTTGGTATCACAGGTACAACGGGTCTGCAAAAGATGGGCTTGCTCTCTGGAGGTCAGAAATCTCGTGTTGCGTTTGCGTGCCTCAGTCTCAGTAATCCCCACGTCTTGGTTCTCGACGAGCCTTCCAATCATTTGGATATCGAGGCGATGGATGCGCTTTCGGATGCGTTGAGACAGTTTAAGGGCGGTGTGTTGATGGTTTCTCACGATGTTACCATGTTGGCGAGTGTTTGCACGCATCTGTGGGTGTGCGATAACGGCACTGTGGAGGCGTTCCCCGGTGATATCAAGGCGTACAAGAAGAGGATTTTGGAGCAGGCAGGGGCAGATGGTGTAGTCAAGCAGAATCATCATTAAAAAAAATATTGGGATATATGGATTGGATGGGGAAATAAATTGGAGTTTTGGCTTTGAGTTTTGTTGTATGTATATATCGGTTATATCCAAGGACCCTTACTCGTCCTCTTTTGATGTGACGTATATGGACGAATCCCAATTAGGTGTCTGCGGATGCTAAAATACCGGCCCAGCAGCGGTAAGCGAAAGACCAACAGCAGCCTTACCTAGGGAGCCCTAGAGTAATCGACGATCAACAGGCTATTGCGGCGATAGAGACTACCAAGCAGCAGCCAATTAACCTCGGTATTGGGCTCATCGAGAGGAGATAAATACCGAGGACTAGCGGCAAGCTTTGGCCTCTCCTTCCTGCGTGGGTAATACACATCATTCATGCATTTATTACAGTACATCTTCTGGTGACCCTACACGGTTAATTCACCCGATATCACTCGATATTTCGGACAAGATGGACATGCCGTGTCTCTGGACCAGTCACTTTTGGCCGTCATATCCTGGCCGTCACTTATCACTGTCCGAATATCGATAACTTATTGTTGGGTGCCAGCAAGGCTTCTATTCCCGTACTTAATATGCTGTTTGAGTAGGGAGATAGATTTGTTCTGAACTTAGATCGAGATTAATGATGCGGTTATCGTGATGGGGAGACCAGGAAGAACTCTGCGCGTGCCAGGGTATTGCTACTTTAGGAACAGTGGAGCTTAATACACTACACCGCCTTGGGCTCTTCCAACAATATTTCTCTGGCCTGTTGCACAAACATATATCCCTCGAAACATCTTCAATCGTATCAAGTATCTGGTTTTGACTGACTTATAACTGTTTCATCGCTCAATTTGCATGACGTGGCTCCCTAAAGATTCCGTGTCTTCACTGTGTCCATGCCCCGAGCTGGAGTTGGGAAAGGAACTGGGTGTCAAGAAGCTGGGGCCATAATCAGAGTGAGGAGGGGGCACTCTGATATTAGCTTTTTATTGGCAGTCTGTGAGTAAATTGATGAAGAGTAATTGTACATTCTAACTAATTGATTTCCACACCTTATCCAAAAACAAGAGATCGAAGTCCAGACGTCATAAGTGACGACCAGGAAGTGACGGTCAAGAGTGAGATACGGCGAACTTTCCCGGGCAATTTATTTGTATCTTTATTAACCAGTCGGATGTCATCCCTCCCTCCCTGCACACGAAGCCGAATGTGACCAAGCCTTGCATACACCATATCAGAGGGCGGTTCTCGATCCCGGGTCTCCCAAAATATACTGCCATCTATATATCCCCCACCCTCTTCTTCTCCCCCAACCCAAAGCCCGTAACCGAATCATCATCTCGCTGCAGCGTCAAAACGCGCTCCGGCCGCTTAATCTCGCACATCCACGTATCCCTCTGCCTCTGTTGCTGTGTAACCAATGCGATCTTGTCCTCCTCCACCGCTGCAGCCGCAGCCGCGGTCTGCCGTCGCAGAAATATGTATACAAACATAGGGATCAGCACCAGGATGCAGCAGGCTATGACGACGATGATTATGGCGGCGGAACTGGAGAGGCTGGGGATTGTGGGAGCCGAGGAGCTGGAGGCGGGAGAGGCGGTTGTTGTTTCTGAAGTGTCGAGCGGATGGCTCATGGCCAGGGTCGTGAGGAAGAGGAGGAAGAGAGTGAGTTGCGGTGAAGACGTCATTGCGATTGGCTGTCGGATCGATCGGTGGGCAACTGAGGCAATTGAAGAGTAAGGAGTGGATGTGCCTGGCATATATCAACGTAGTCCAACAACCAAGGGGGAGAAGAAAACATACCTCGTTGATACAATCGAAGTGCGAATGAATTAATGAATTAATGAATGGCAGCTAGCTAGTAACAGCGAGCAGTTGGCAAGCACATGGGCACCGCAGGCAAGAGCGAAAGGGATCGGGGGGAGGGCATCGGGGCTTGTTTATGTATCCCGTGTTGTTGGGGAAGAGAACGCGATATGCGGAATTGGGATCGTCGGTACAAACACAATTCGATGAGACGGGGGGGTTTTTCAAAACTTTCTGTACCCAATCATAGCTGTGAAACAAACACCTACCTTATTTCGCAACAATCTGGAACAAGACGAGTCGGATGCGTGTATAACCTTTAGGCGCTGGGACTCGTCGCTACGATTGGTTCCCGCGGCTACAATGGGCAATTGCTTGCGGAAATTGAAACAGTGGATTTTTTAATTCGCAATGAGGAGAGTTTGGAACAATGGTGAAGAGAGGGGCTCTTCGGCTCCTGACTGTATTTTCCCCAGGGCGTTTGATGTCTGCGATGTCCCGGCGCCGGTGTCGTGCATAAGGATTGTAGATCTGGATCTGGCTTTAGCGATCTGTAGTGCGTACTGTAGCAAGGTCCTATTTCGGGAGCATAGTATTCGAATGGCTGGATACGCCGCCACCGATCGTACCTCAGGTCTCTCGTTTAGTAGACTACCAATAAACTCGACACCCGTCTTGTTTCGTTCGTGTGGCGAATTTATGCAAGGAAAGTTCGGCCTGTCTCCTTTGACGGTCAACTTTCCGGTGCCCGAGACAAACTGGGAAAGTTGCTATATTGCGCTTTGGTGATATGCTGTGATTGCTCATTCTCTCCAGTAATATCTCAACACTACACCACAATCACAGCGCTTCTATTCCTCTTTACTCTCTTTACCCTCTTCACCTTTTTCACCCTTTTTACCCTCTTCCTCGCTCCTCTCATCCTCTTCATCGCTGTCCTCTCTATACTCCAAACTATCCGTCTCCTCACTCTCATCGACATATTCACTATCCTCCTCCTCCTCCTCCTCCTCTTCTTCACCCTCCTCACCCTCCTCCTCCTCCACCTCCTCCGCCTCCTCCGCCTCCTCCACCTCCTCCACCACTACCATCTCCTCAGGAACCCACACCATCAACCCGGCCTTATCCACCGCCGTATCCTCCCCTCCCGGCGCCGTTTTCAGCGTCTTATTAAAGTACCGATCCACAACCTTCAACGCGGGCCTAATCCAAGCACCACGGACATATGGGAAGACACGATACTCAACGGCCGCCTTGCTTACAGGCAGCAGCTGCAGTGCCGTCTGTTTCGGACCGGAGAACGCAAACTCGTCGTTGGTCTCCATCAGCAGACTGAACGTGAGGAAGTAATTCGTCGGGTTCTCGATCGTGTATGTGAGCATGAGCACGTGCCGAGAGGAAACGCGGGATTCGCAGAGTACGCGTGGCTCGCGAAGGGGGACGAAGAGACGGGGAACGGAGAGGGTTGTTGTTGGTGTGGAGGAGGGGGAAGAGGAGCGCCGCCAGTGAAGGACGAGATATGTGTCGATTGTGGAGGGACTGCGGTCTTCGAGCGTGTGCTTTAGCATGTCCAGCGTGAAGGAGAGTTTGAGTGTTTTGGATGGTTCGAGAGCTGGGGGAGCGTTAGTGAAGGGCGTCAAGAAGGTGGGGAGGGAGTATACTCATGGGTTTCTGCTCGGCGAGTGAGATGTTGCATGCGGCCGCGCCGGCCACATGCTGTAATGGTAGCTCCCATCTTTCCAAGGTGATATCGTCTTTTCCGACGCCAAGGATGGTGGTTGTCAAGCACCACCGTTGAATGATACCCTGGGAAAGGGGCTTCTTGCCGTCTTCCCTTCCAACGTCATCAAACAGCTCGTCATCAATGGAGAAGTAATCTGGCCACACATCGGGGTGGACTCGGGGTGAGAAATCAAAGGTGCAATGGAACGGTGTGATTATTGGCATTTCAACCGAGACGACTTTTTCTGTTGGTGTTTCTGGGTCCGACACGAGGTTGTATTGGAGCTTTATTTCCAGCACGCAGTCTGCCGGTATTGCTGCTGATGAGAATGTGAAATACCGGGTAACATGCTCTGAAGGCTTCATGTTTCCTAGGGGATGGAGTGAAGCTAATAGTGGCAATTCAGAGCCGTCGTCTGCTAACCAAGTGACTTCCGGTTCTTCTGGAGCCATGAGTAAAATTGATATCAGTTATTGTGGTGGTGCGCGTCTTACCTTGCTCTGTGGGCCAGCCGAGTATCTTGACATCTACTCCCACCTCGGCGTCTTCGTCTTCCCCATTCACTACCTCCAGGCCAATCTTGACGGTTTCATCGGTGTATATCCCATTCTCCAAACCCTTCGCAAACACTTCCATCTTGGGCGGCCGGGGAAGAATAGTCAGGACACTTGGATTGGTTCTCAATGGTCGTTTTCCAATATTCCCAGCGGCAGCTTTCATCCACCACACTCCAGTGCCTCCGTTCCGAGTTGTCCAGGGATTCCTGATCGGTAGAGGGTGGACGGATTCCGCCGAGTCGTCTTCACTAAACATGACCACGAAATCCAAATCAAAATTATCATTTATCATACCAAAAGTACCGCATATCGCCTTTGCAGTCCCAGCTTCTCTGAGTATTGCAGACAGCTCATAGATCTTGGTTTCCCCGGGTGAAATAGACAAATCTGTCTCTGCTGTTAGGTAAGTGTGCGAGGCTATTGATGTTGGTGAGAGAAGCTGTCCATCAGGACCATGTGTAAGTTCGTGCAGAGATGATTGCAGGTTTATTATGTTCATCGGCTGCGAGGACGTCCCCGTAGATTTAGACAGATCATGACGAAGGAGCACAGTCTTAAGGCCGCCTTCGTACGTTATCTTTAATTCCGAAAACACTAATGGTGCTGAGGAAGGATGGGCGTTTGATGAGATGCAAAGTTGCGAATTGACGGCTTGACCAGCATGTACCGTTGGAAACTCAAACGAATAGGAAACCGACACTGTGATCATTATCATTACCAATTCCAGGTCGCATATATCGTAACCCAGTACTCACAGATATTGACGACATCGCTGGCTCTGGCCACTATTGTAGGCTTCATATTTGATGTATCCATGTCTTCCAAACATCTGCTCAAATCATATCTCCTCCCCTTCTTCTCTTGAAAAACAGACCTGCACATCAACTCAAACTCGGCAAGTACCACGCTTCCAGCATCTCCTCCTTTCTGACCGCATTCTATGATTCTCCATAAGACATCTTCTAACAGGTTCCACCATGCTTCCTTCCGATAACGGGATGCAATGCTACGAAGGTCTTTCAAGGCGTCGACCCATGATTTGGGGGATTCTGGTGCCTTTAACATCCTTAGTTTCGCGATTTGGTATGAAATCGTTTCAGTCATCCTTCCTTGCTGTCTAAGATCAAACTCCGTCCTCGCCAGAATAAGCAATGGTATTTGTAGAGCTATATGGTCTAGCTCTCGTTCTTCCTTGGGCGGTGGGCAGAGGTAGGTATCGTATGATTCTTTGTCCTCAAGATTAATTCTCCTAGCCCTTCTTTCTCGAACTTTGATCCATTCTACTGCCGCCAGATAATAAAATCCCGGGTGATGTAAGAACTCCTGCGGTGTTAATCGCTCACCAACTTTATCTGGTCTGACATAGATAGTCGGTGGTTCTACATCTATCATCCCCGGAGCTCGCACAGGTGGTATATTAACGACAAACACTGGCAGGTTTGCAAGGTGTAGGAGGTCTGCCAGGCTCTTATTCCAGCGGCTCAGCCATGCGGCAAAGCCATATGTCTCCGTCCCTTTGCCTTTGCGATCCAAGACATCCCGCATTCGCACAATGTGGTAAGACCAACGCTGTTTCGCAGCGACGTAATTCTCGACCCACAAGTGACAGCGAATGATTCGCAGAATCAAGATATCAGACAGCATTCGCGCCTCCGACCATCGTTCTGACCAAGAACTTGTGGCCTCAAAAATCTCTGTCAAAAGTTTCTCGTACGATGTCTCATAATTTCTCCCTGCTACGTCCATTTCTTGCCGGAACTCTGCAAATACGCCAAGTTTGAACTCATACCGAAGATTCCACCCTTGCGATGATAGAGCGCGGGATGTGGGGACGGTCGGCGGCGGGATCGAGCCTTTGTTTCGTTTCCGCCGAGCATGCTTCGACAACTCCCGATAATACTCTGTAGCTCCAGGGTATAGCGTAGTTAGGAGAGTTGATACGAATTGCTCCAATTCAACGGGTGAAGTGTTAGACTGAGCGGCAAAGAACGTAGTATTGGTGGTCAGGCCTGTGCCTCGCTTGATGGCAGCTAGCCGGTCGTCGATCTGCGCCGAAGTCATAATCGATCTCTCGCTCAGGATAACGACCACAAATTTGGTGCGGTGTCCACTGCTTCGTAGATCATCATTGCCAATCGCAGACGACGATGTTAAGGAACTATTTGGGGACGTCTGAAAGTGCTTCTTGGTACTGTTTATTGCTTCGATTATCTTGTTGTCATCCAGTGTCTGAAGGCCCTTGTCGTTCATCTCTGTGTTTAAAACGAAGAATGATACAAATACCGCTGGGAGCAGTGACTGGTGTTTTCTGAGCCATATATGAGAAAGTGCGCCGTCAGGAAACAGTGGAGAGTCGGGGGAGAGCGGTGATATCGGCGAATGAAGTACCCTTGTGGGCGACCCTTCTGTAGGAGAACCGTGGACTCCTGGCGACGGTGGATTGGCTTTTCGAGGAGGCAATTGGTATTCCTGTAGAGCACAGCAGTCAGACAATTATTCCGTTTCGTGGTCAATGCCAACCAAGCTCCATGAGGATTCCCAGTTCCAGCTTCATACCCTCCCTACAGACCGTATCCGAAACACTGGACGCTGAGATGCCTTCGCACCCTTCTCTGGCCATTTACCCCATAGGCCGGTTGCATCCTGTTTCCGTAAGTATTCCAGTAGGCGCTCGGCGGTTTCGTCGGTGAGCAGCGGTAGGTGGGACACTACGTGTGGGCCGTTGTTGAGTAGAGGATAAGGTGGTATTTCAGTGTGTGAGTTCCTGCCTCCGAGACCAGAAATCACCAAGAGCGGGGCCTCATGGGTAATGAGCTCCAAAGGATAGATGTCCATGGTGTGCTTGGTTGAGCGAGGAGGATGCGGATGAGCGGCCTAGTGCCAAGGTGCGGTTCTCTATCTTATCGTCATCGGGCATCACTCGGGCAGGCGCGGTGAGACGTGGTGGTAAGTTTGTTAAGTTTTAGCATCAGGACAGAACAGATGAGCTGACATTGCTGTATTCTTTCTTCTGGAGAGAAGCGCACTGCGGTCGTAGTTGTGGTCGTAGTCAAGACGTCTACCGATATTTCATAATAATCAAAATACGAGAGCATACTGTGTTCGAGCGAATTCCTATTATTGAGTTTAGTCTCCATCCTCTTTCGGTGAATTGCCACTTCCATACCATATGAAAAAACGGGGGGGTTCAACGACGGTCCGAAGTAGGATTTGATTGTATAACCGTTAGTAGAGCGTTTTTGACCGTCTATTGACTGTACCCAAATGGTATCCCAAACGGGTCGCAACGGTTATATAAGGACAACCTACTTAAGTACTTAGGACCGTCGTTAAAAACCTCACTTTTCATACTGTAATTTATGGGTGGAAAAGGTGCAGAAAATGGTGTCTTGTTGTCTTCTCCACATCTCGGCTAACTACACTTTATTTTGAGAGCCTCATCACTTCCTTAATATACACAATACTTTTACTCTCGTGAGGTATTCAAAATACCCTCCTGGATTGTTTCCATAAAACCTCACAGCTGACGCCATGTGCTTAGCAGTCTACCACGAGACCCTTTCACCGGCAATTGTAAGGATTAGGAGTGCCAACGATCCACGATTATGTCTTCACCAGCGACTTGACGTTGATCCTCTCCCTCTTTCTCCTGGGATTCGAAAGCGCCTCCCTGGGATACATAAATGGTGCTGTTTCCCGCCTTCGGACATGTATTTTCAAAGTACACCTACGAAACTTCTGGCTGCACTGTCCATCCTCCATTATCTTTTGTTCTTCTCCTGATGCGCGTGCAGCCCGTTCACAATGGCTCCTGAAAAGATTCGCCAGACATCAGTAGCAAGATCTCCTATCCGACCACTATGTACGAGTAGTGGCTGAGCTCGCCCACCACAGATCAGAACGCAAGCCGCATGCAAAACAATGCTTATTGGATGAGGGGTGTATGAATACTCTATCCTGGATTCCCCAGTGTGCCGGCGCATTGAAAATACGATAAGTAGAATTGGAATCTCTCTCACGAAGTGCTTTACGTACTACATTTTCTACGATTAGTTCTAGCACCTGGGCTGTTTGGCTGGGTACAACCGTTCTGACGTCATATTCTATTAGGCGTGCTACTGGAAATGCAGTACGTACACAGCGTCTCCAGCCACTTTCATACTTAATTGACTGATATAATTTTGTTTATCAGATGTGGGTACCTCAGCGGAGCGAAATCAGGTAATAAAACGCTCCCGGTCCCACATCTTCGAAATGTATTACCATTCAGAGACCGTAAAGTTCGATATTCAGTCAACCTTCCTGGGACTCCCGTTGAAGAAGAAACTCTTGCAAGCTGCCGGGCGGGTTGGGTGCTTCGAGGGATCGGCGGACGCCAAAAAAGCTTACGCATGCGCAAAAGAGAAGCCATTAATACCGACCCAACGATTCGGCGGCTGCGAGAACTTCGAGGCGAAAAGGCGGACAAGATTCAACGTTTCGGATGATCAAGGAGGCAGAAGGCAAAAATCCATTGTACGATGAGTTCAAGAAGTTGAGGAGCGAGGTGATATACCACAAGAGGTCTAGACTACAAGAGGCACGAGACGATTTCTTCAGCACCATCAATGCACTTGAGGTAGAGGCTCAACTGTCGGACGACACCGCATCACAGTTACCTGAGGCACACGTTATGCCGGTTGCACACCAATTCGATGAGCGCAATTGGTAGTGTTGGCCACGAGATATATTATCCCGGGACTGAAGAGATGTAATATAGCCACGGGACGAGTTATCCCGAGACGAGTCTTACAAAGTCCCGGGACTTCGCGAGTAATTCTCAATAACCCGGATAGATGATGACCCGTCGGATAATTGAAGTCTAGAGGAAGGGATATCCCAGGTCCATTCCAAGGTCTCGCCCCGTATCATCCCATGACCAACTCAAGGCCGACATCAACGAGATGACGAAGTCTCATATAACAAAAGGCCGATTTGCAGGTCCTCGAGGCAGAGATTCGCGCTGATCTGTCTGCCGTCAATAAGAACTCAATCACTACCGTGCTCGGTGCCGCAAAAGTCTCTCGACAGGAGCTGCTCGGGAACCGACGAAGAACCCTGTGGTCTCAGAATCGGACTGCAATTTCTACTACCACCACCTGCTGGATGGCTGCCCCCAAGACAACATAGACCAAAAAAAAACAGCGGAGTAATTCACAGCGGGTGACTCTCATACACTCTCTCTATGGGCAGCTGATTGGAAGACCACATCTGCTGGCCCAAGGAATCTGGCGAGAAAGAGCACTTCTTCACCTCGTGGGATAAAGCCCTCCCCTTCATCGACTTCTGGAGAGGATACCAGGATGTTCTGCGAGGACAACAAATCGCAGCTGTTGATGGAGGACGATAGTAAGTTCTCACAGTTTTCACTGAGATCGGGTGGCAGGATCCATCATGGCGGCAAAACGAAATATGTGATAGACCTAACATCTGCCCAACTGTCCGCTCGAAAACCGGCGGAATTATGTCATGAAGGGGAATGAGGATAATTGTAAGAGGGTGCTGATGAGGCCGATTGGCTAGTACGAGACAGGCAAAAATAATAATAAGCGTAAGCGCCAACCCTAGTGAGAATGTGAGGTAGATGCTAATGGGTGGGTCACAGAAGGTAGAAGGGTCATCATTGATAAGTGCACATCCTTCGGGGTGTGGGCGCATGTTGTCTGGTTGACACGGGGACGGAATTGCTCGAAGGAGCACAAGCGAGGGTAACTGGATTACTGGTATAGTATATTAGCTAGCAGACCGAGTAACTTCAATGGATTCGGACTGCAGATGTTGAGACATATTCAACCGGCAACTGCTTCACTTGGTGGGCTGGGCAGGACTCGGAATTGGACTCGGAGTTGGTCTGTGTGGAGAGGTCAAAGGCTCGTAGTTATCGAGAGGGACGGAACATCTACAATAGACATAGCCCCTAACTAACCACCCCAATTCAAAACAGATGCTCCCTGATCAATATCGACACATGGTGTCGCAAGATGTGGATGGTTACCGCATTGGGACCGTGTAGTTACCTAGATCACTCTTCGACTTCTTCGCCTACATCTTATACCTTCGCACCTACAGTCGCCCGTATCTTTGCCGGGCCGCCCAGGACGTCATCACAGCAGGGGGGATGGGAGGCGTGGGTTATGAGTGTCGAAGATAAACGAATCCGTGTCGCTTTCCTCTATTCGGGCCGCCGTAACCTTCAACATCCAAATATAATATTAGAACATCTGCTTCAAATCGATGACAGAGTTGTTTGCTTAATTATACATACTTCTCTAGAAGAATTGCAGCTGCATTCAACTCATCATTTCATGGTATACATGTTCCCATAGCACTATTCTGCTCAGTTGAAGTTTAGGACAAGCATATGCGTGGGCGCACAATCTCTGCAGATCTAACTCTACGGCTGGCTCTAACAATGGACCAAATAGCACTTATTAACGACTGCAAAATTAAATCCACATTTGAGCAGCCTCTGCACACAAGAGAATAAAGTCTACATGACCGCTGAGACGACCCTGTCCAAGTAAAGTCTAATTCTATTCAATATTACTCTGTACTGCAAGCAGTAACGTTGGAACAGAAACTATCAACCCCTTCTGCGGTAAAATGTTATCTTCATCCAACCTTTTTGTGCGTAAACGTTCCAGCTGCCACGGTCTGAAATGCTGTACGTTAATCTTGGTGACGACGGGAAACTGCTCTAGAAACGGATTTGGTCGGCACACAGCATCCGTACAGTTATCTTTTCTCCTGTTATCACACTTAAGTGAACTTACTTTTCAATCTAGTGCAATACCCCCCATAGCTCTTTTTAGATCTACGACAACATGTCTTGTTGCTCGGAAGCAATCCTTCTTAGTAACACCAACAAGCCTGTCATAGGCCAGCATCATGCTGGCATCAAGGACTTCGGCAGCTACAACTCTAGCGGTTGAAGACCTGAGCATATGGCCCAAGTCGCCTTTACAAGAATCGTGCACCATGAAGCAGACAATGGTACCTAAACTCTGTCCCACAACCGAAACCTCCGTTTCATGGCCAAGAGCTTCCGCGACATCCTCTCCATTGAGACCACCAGATCTGGGATCCGCTGACCGCTCAGCATCACGTACCCTCTTAGTTATATCCGTTACCAGTTCTGCATACATGCGCCGGTGGAATTTTACTACGAACCGCGCTCTTATGGTAATGCCCCTATCAAGCTGTATTAACTTGTCCGTGGTTCGGTCGCGGTAGTAATCTATTACCGCATCTGCAGTAAGCCCTGATACTATGAGGCATAAACTGCAGAGACGATGAACCGGAAGCCTGCCATGAAAAGTATCACGAAAGCTGGAGAGCATGGTGATATATTTTCCCAGCCTGAACCGTATGTAGTTGATGGTTTCTACTATGTTGAGTTCATTGTTGAAGATTATACAGTCTCACGCTCTGGGAACTGCCCGGTTTAGATCGTACTGATACCTTGCGAACTCGTTTGCTGGATGGGATGGTACAGCAAAACAATTGCAATCGAAAGGGGGTACAATATTCGCATGCTCAACATGCTCTAGCTTCTGAGTGTTGTCCATTTGTGGGAGGGACCAGAAACGTGCACCTTGTATCCATAATTGGTCCCACTCCTAAAGTGGAGTCTGGTATCACTTTTTTTATAGTGACCGGAGTATCCGAAAGTGAACCCCAATCACAGATATTCTTTCCCGGCAGACAAATATGCATCGCAGGGGACCCAGCATCCTAGGGAAGAGATCGCCGCAGGCTTGTTGTGCTCACAAGGGATCGGTTCCCACAGACATCTAGTGCTCACAAGCAATTGATCCCTTAGGGGAGCATTTCCCTCCGACGTTCCGGGATTGTGAGGGATAAACCCCTTGAAGTGGCGCCTGCCCCAGACTGAGAGATCTCACAGCAGACCGCCAAACACAAATTGACACCATTAAATCACATTTTGGAGCCCTCCAACTACTTTCGGACCTATATTCGCATATAAGAAGCTTGGGCTTCCAAGAAATCTACTACCCATAAACCCGAACGTCATGTATTTTCATCTGCACATTTTCCCGTCCCTACTATCATCCTGGGAAGTCTCTTGGTTCGCGGTCATTATTGGGTATCCCACATCTACCTACAGAGCGGTTCCCCAACATCCTAACAATTGTCTAGATCGACAGTGTTGTCATTGATTCTTCTGGGCAAGCCATAAGCCCACCAGGCTACATTCGCAGCTATAGTGAGAAAATACAATTATAGAATTTTGTGGAAATTATGGTGTTTATAGTGATATAATAGCTGGTTATATAGATCTAGATGCTACTTATAGAATTGAATTTTTTTTGCTAACTTGTTAGTTTGTAAGGATACTCAGCGTATTCCCCAACAAAGAGCGGGTTTCCTGAGATTACAGGCAAAGCCCGATGTCCGTATTCAGGCAAATTACATTGAGAATGGCCATATTTCTTTGCCCATCGACGATGCTTTTGCAGGTATGACTTACTGGTACGGTACGACTGACGGGGTTGCAGGTCATTCCTTTTCAGAAGTCCAAGCCTAGACAATAGATGGGTTGGGTGGAGGTAGAAGAGCAAGGCGTAAGTTAGCCTTAACGCCTTCATGGATCTCAAATCTAAGCCTGTGTTAGTCCTTTCAGTTAAACCATTTAACGACGGTAGTTGTATAGAAGGGAATGGATCTCCAATGGCTTTGGAACGTGGCAACATAAACAAACCTTGCCATAGCTCTTTTACCCTCCCAACGGGAATCACAGCTAATAGCATATACACGGTGTATTGGGTATGGACTTCTCCAAATCTCGTGGCATGAATAAAACTGAGGTCAGAAAGTCAGCCCAATATAAAACACGATCTAACAGCAGTCTTTAGTTCTACACTTTTTGTATGAATATTGATATTACTCCGTGGTAAGGAGAGGTACGGTGTGTGGGTATTTTCGGTGCGGATGCCCAGACTTGTTACCTGCAAGGCTGGTGGGTTGGACATAAGCTCCGTGAGGTTCCAAGTGTTGGTTTTTTTGGCCCGCGTTATGTTGTTTAATTGGTGGGAATTTGTTTTCTGTGGCCAAGTGGATAGACACTGGAGAACCTGTCTCGTTTATCCATATTTTGAAGTTTGCAAAGCCGTGTTAGTGCAATTGCTATACAGTAATGGCAAAAGCAGCTACGCCAACAGTTTCTCACGCACTGTGCTCTCAGTTCATTTTTTAATCGCACTTATCCCCCAAATAATCTCTCACCAACAGTGTTACTTGAACTCGGCTTGCGAGTTAGGTTAAAGGCAAACAATACAATGACTGCGAAACAAGCCAGTAGTACCAATTCGACTACTCGTTCAAATTTGTGAACATGTTACAAAGACTTCATTTGACACAAAGCCTCCGCCAGGGCTTTTTCTTTTAGCTTTCCAAGCTCTACGAATCAATCTCATGTGACCAGTGGCCCTCAAAATGTCATCTTTAAAAGTGCATCCCCGCCATCTACTTCCCATTGCTTCCGTGTTGATGTTGTAGTCCGCCGAGGTTCCGTAAGATAGCAAGTTTGAATCTAGTGCGCACTCGCAGCCTGCAGTGAGCGGTATTGTGAGTTCTTGCTAGCCGTGATCAATAATCATTCATGACAGACAATCGTTAGCGGCTGAAGATAAATCGTGGTTCATGTTACGGTTGCGGGTATTTCTGTATGAGGCTGGTGACTCGTGGGTCCGTTAGGCTCTGTCTCTCGTTTATGTAGTTTGGCCCAGAAAGATTCGTTATTGGGGCCGGCACATTTTCAGATCCTTTCTTTAGCATACACTCCGGTCACAGCCGGTCAGTCCGCGGAGTAACATCCACCAGATCGAGAAGAATACCTACTATCTAGACCATCCTCTTTTGGCGAATATGACATACTCTCTTAGGCGTTCTTCTGAAGGCATTCGATATAAGGAGGCTATGAAGCGCCTACACATCGGCGCTATGTGTCATAGCGCAGGGACGCTAGTTCAGCTACCGAGCGCGCCACAGGGACAGAATGAGGGAGTGCAAGCGACAGCAGCTGTGTGCAGCATTCGACAACGGAATAGGAGAAATGATAACGTTTAGGCAAAACTTCTCTATAGCCAGAGACGTATATCATAGTAGCTACTACTAAGCATTATATTCTTGATTTTCAATATCAGTGTCGCCTGATAGCAGGAGACTTTGGATGAAAGCCCTGGCTGTTATGATGTCACACAGATGCGTCGCGCCTATCTTTGGCTAACTACCGTAGAAACGCCGCCTAGCCGCACCCCACGGACCCTTTGCGGCCCGCACGACTAAGACATCCACCAACGTAAAAACTCTTCAGCTGGAGTTTCCCCGGTTACACATTGTCTAAGACATTCTTCTGCACCTCAACAACAAGCTTCAGCTAACCGACGAAGTTTTACCCGGAATTCTTCAACAACGACATCAACCCATCCCAATTTGGTCTATCAACTGAGATATCTACTAACAAAACTGGACGCCTGTGTCCTGCAGCATGACTTATTGGTCCACGGGCGTACAGATCAGCCATCATCCCCAGCTGAGTCTCGCTACACCACTCACAGATGGCCTGATACCACAGCGCCATTCAGCCAGCCACAGTCCGTGAACCTCCAACACGATGGACGCGGCCCGCGATATACTCTCACGAGAGAGCAAAAGCAACATCTCTTTTGCTACGCCCTTCACACGTACTGGCGACCATATATAGCTCCCCACCCCACCCCCTCCATGAGTAGGAACAGCAATAACAGCAGTCACCTCGACTACATTACCACCATAACTTTTACCTGCTTTCCCTTCTATCCTCCTTTAGTAACCCATTCATACACAACCACAATGAAGCGTATAATCGTCTGTTGCGACGGAACCTGGTACGCCGCCGACAAAGGCGTCCAATGCCTCCCATCAAACGTGGCACGCATGGCACGTGCAATCGCTACCTCTGACCCCGACAAGGGGCATCCAATCCCGCAGGTCGTTCTCTACCAGTCCGGCGTGGGTACCGGCAATCTCGGGGTGATCGACAAAGGCTGGCAAGGTCCGTACACTAACAGTTCTTTTCTTTTGAATTTCGTTTTGCAATGTATTAATTTACTGACATTACCATGTGTACAGGTGCCTTTGGATCGAGCTTGGATGATAACTTGTCAGAGGTCTACAACTTCGTAGCAAACAACTACGAGCGCGGCGACGAAATCTTCCTCTTCGGCTTCAGCCGGGGGGCCTACACGGCGCGCGCCATCGGTGGGCTGATCTGCGACGCTGGGCTGCTGCGGCCGCTGCACATGGACGCCTACGTGGAAATGTTTAAAATCTACAAAGCGCGCAACTACGACGGAAAGACCAAGGCCACATGGGAGAGCTGGCTGCAGGATGCGAAGGCACGAAAGATGACGAATGAGGACCTAAGAATTAAGGCAATTGGCGTGTGGGATACGGTGGGCGCGTTGGGGTTGCCGGAGACGTTTTGGACGAAGCAGGTTATGAACAAGTTTTATGGCGATCCGGGAACGTTTCATAATACAAGGCTGTCGAATAGTATGTCCCGTGATCCCAAAATGTACACATTTCAATACTGACTGCAATTTTAGAAATTGACTACGCCTTCCATGCACTCGCGCTCGACGAGCACCGCGGCTCGTTCCAGCCGACGCTGTGGTATCTGCGCTCGCTAAAGGCCACCAACGGCCATAAAGACGAGCACGAGACAGTCCTAGAGCAGACATGGTTCCCCGGCTACCACAGTCACGTTGGCGGTGGCACCACCGGCGCCGGCGACGACAAAGCCGAAATCGACGAGATCGCCTTCGCGTGGATGGTAGACCGGTTACAGTATCACGAGCTGCTTGACTTCACGACGAAGGACGTGTTCAATAGCATGCTCTCTCGTCCCATGATGATAGAAAAGAAACAGGTGGCCAATGAATGGGGATGCGGCATCCTTGAGGACAGCTATGGGCTCGGGTATACCTTTGCTGGAGGGAGCGTCACACGCTCCCCCAAAGAAACAAAGTTGTATGATACAGACGGGAAGGTGCTGAGTAGTGACGATGTAGTGACGAATGAGTACATCCACCCTAGTGTGTGGCATCGGATGGAGAAGGAGAAGGAGATGAAGGCTGGGTGGTTTAGCGGCAGGGATGGGTATAACCCCAAGGCGTTGAAAGGGTGGACGAGGGATGACAAGGTGGAGCCGGCGGTGTGGAGGAAGGGCAATTTAACGCTCGAGGAGTATAGGATACCCGATGTTGGGAAGGGGGCGACCGGGTTTGGCAGTGTGGAGAAGTTGTTGATGCCGAAGCCTGTACAGAAGGTGTTTGTCGCGGCAGAGCAGTGATGTCGGTTTTTTAGTTACATGCATTAATTTTATAGTTGGGATGTTTTGGGCGTGTTTATAGGTTTAATAATTGAAGTTTTTAATCTTTCGTATTTTCGAAACAACTCCCAAAACCTTTTTGTGAAGAATCAGCTTCACGGACATGTCTGTACACCTGATAGACACAGTGGAAAGCCTCTGCAGAATTGTATAGAATCTCCACAACTGCGCTACGTTCCCCACCAGTCGCCCAGACGGATCACGTGGTACGTCGTGACAGACAAACGCCGCTTAACGTTGCCGCCTAGGTCAAGACAATCTTCACTCTCGACACGACAGTTCTATTTCCCCTCATGATGGCAGGTTCGGTAGCCAAAAAGAGATATCAGGATTTCACGGCACAGAATCTCATGTAGACCAGGTAGAAAACCAGGCCGTTAAAAATGCGACATGATAGTTTTTACAAGGACAATCCGTTGAACGTCCTGTGATGTGCAAGGCTGTAGCCGTGTTTGGATGTCCAATCAAGTTAATTTTCACGGATTCTGGCTTCGATCGGCTGCATTATCGAAAACTAACCGCACTAGGCGCAACTCGTGATTCGTCTAGGTATGTACTTACTTGGGCTTCGCTAGCGCTCACTAACGGCCGTGAAATAATTGGAATAAGCAGCGTCGGATGCTGCAAGTTCTACACTCTCCTTACCTCCCAATATAATTCACTGCTACCTATTCACATAATCTGCAATGCTAAACCCATGATCCTGAACATTTGATGGATAGATAACTGTACTTACTAGTAGGTATGTGTGGCTAGGTGACTGTGGCATGTGGCAAGTGGCATGGAAAGACTGGGTGAACAATAACCAATCACATCACAGGATATGTGGAGCGCTCTCAGCCAATGAATTGCGGACTTGGCATCCATATTCGTCCACCCTAATTATAAGTATCCCATGAAGTAAACTTCATGGCAAATTATTAATTGGCTGGATTTCTGTGAAATATGATCTGTCACTCGATTCCGATGGCTGCCCGTACTGAGAACACCTATTATGATTGGATAATTACCTCAAACACAGCCGCATAGTCTTCTAACTGTGAAGTACGCTTCATTATTAACTACATAAAACTTAAAAACCAAGACCTCCACGAATCCGTACACTGAATCTTGATGAGGAGGCCGGTGGGAACATCCAAACGACTAACCAGATTATGTAATAATAATTTTACCACTATCCTACCAAACAAAGTTTGGATTTGCTGTTAAAACAATGATTGCTAGTTGTGTGTTCGACTGCGACTAACACGCCTCACTCATTCTCACACTACTTGAGAATGATCGAATGTAAACTGATCGGGTACAAGATAACCAGAAAATCCAATTTCGATGGTTAAGAAATTCAAGATCCAACGAGTCATGATTAAGAAACGTTGTCTGAGATCCTTTTATCAATTAAAGCGCCAGCAATCCGACACGCCTGGTGATGTGCTCCATAAAAGTTGTTTGAACTTTCCTAATGCCCTTGAACGCGTGTGCGTAACCTATTGGGCGGTATAGGATAAAGCAGTCCTACTGAGGTTGTTTTGGTGATCGATTCGTGCGCCGGATGTAAGCAATATCGCAGTAGACTCCCTCATGCACCCCTTCACAGCATTGAGTAACGGGGACCAGCCTTGGTCGTCTAGAATATTAGGGTCGACACCTTTATTGATAAGATAACGCATCATATTCCCGCGCCTACTCCCAGCAGCGTAAAAGAGTGGCGTCCTACCCCTATTGTCTGTTTCATCGATGTGCGCTCCATTGCTTGACTTCCTCGCAAAACCTAGAGAGTTCAGTCAGCTAGTGGGAAAGGATAAGGATGAGTGTAGGTGAGCGGGGTTGCTTCACTTGGTCCACATTTTCTTGATCCCCAGAATCTGGTTCTTGGTCGACTCTGCATGCACCTTGCGTTCTGATCGGTGATGGACGAGCTTGGCGGCTGCTCGTACATAATGCTCGGACGGGAGATCCTGCTGCCGACGTTCGCGGCGAACCTTTCCCGGAGCCATAGTGAACGGGCTTCGCGAGTTAGAGGGGCGAAAGATAGTAGAGAATGGCAGATAAGGAGAGTAGAACGAGGGGGTTTGCTGTGGCTAAAAAGTACATGATGGAAAGTGGGATATAGCTTTATTTATGTGTCCGGGGGAGGCACTTTTGGATCCTAGGAGATAGAAGAGAGGAGGATGTACTGTAGAATTGCGGATCGTTGACTGAGCGCTCACTAATCCTGACACTGCCGGTGAAGGGAGTATCGTGGGATGCTGCTAAGCACTGGCATCGGCTGCGAGGTTTTCTTGGAAATAATCCTGAAGGTGAATACCTCACGAGAGTGTGAACAAGTGAGCGCGTGGTGGATGAGAAGTTGAAGAGGCTCTGTCTCGAAAAATTGAAAATTCAGTTGCCAAGGGGACCATTTTCGGATACAAGAAATCATTTTCTACTCACAAATTATCGAAGAAGAAATTTTGACGAAAGAGGGAGGAGGCTAACCAGGATAGGAATTCGCTCGAACATAGTAGCTGGTTGCCGTGACGCCTCTCGGTTGTTTGGCTGGGCACACTCAGCGGCTCTCCCCGTGAAACTGCCCTCCCTCTGTTGCCCTTCAACTCTGCCTGCTTTTGCCGACACTGTTCACCCATCGATTGTTACGACACCTACAACTACAGAATCTCTAAAATCTACTTGCCATCATGGCTGCCGAACGCCGCCTGGTCCAACAGACGATAGCGTATGTTTCTACTTCTCCGCCGAATCTCCACAACAGACCTACTCTGACGCGCAATGACTGACTGACTGGCTACGGTGCTCCACAGAAGCGTCAAACGAGCCATAGAGACACGCGACGATGGTTCCGTCATCCCGAATCCAACGCCTTATTGCTGGTGCAGCTCGCTAACTACCTCACTGCAGCCTCTGAATCGGACGACACCATCGTCGGAACTTCTAACCGCGGCCGCAAGCTCAAGCGCAAAGCCAGGTTCGTCCATGAGGGTAAATTGGACGATGGTCTCGGTACGAATGGCTACAAGGAGGTATACACAACTCTGTGCTTTGGTGGGTGACCGGAATTCTGACGTTGTTGCGCGAACTCTTAGGAAATCGAGTACTACGGAAAGCGAAAAAAGATCATTTATCGCAAGCACAGTCGCCGCAAGAGAATAGCAATCGATTCGGATTCGGATGACTTTGACGACAGCGAGAATGGAGAGGGAAGTGGATCTGAGTCGTCGGATCCGTACGAAGGCCTCGACCTCACAAGTGTGCTACCCCAATCGCTGTTACCGATACTCTGATGGTTGGATTGAGATGACTGACTTGAATTGCTTTTTGGAACAGAACTTTTGGCGCCACTAGAGTCTGCTGCAGATTTACCCTCTCACCCGTCGCTGGCCCACATCTACACTTCCCGCACTCTCAACGAACTGATTCAGCAATCTCTCCAGAAGGTCTGCGAAGAACAAGCACACACCGTCAAACTCAAGAACCTTTTGACAAAGTTTCTGGGCGATGACCCATGGATCAACCTGGGGAAAATGGAATGGCAGGACGACGATCACGAAGCAATCGCACGGGATCGAAGCGAAAACCTACTCCGGCAATTCGCAGACCTACGAAATAGTAATGGAAACGGACGAGTGATTGCCACCGGGGTAGCAGCCGGCGTAGAAACGAACGGAAAGTTAGCCAACGGCACGCCCAGACTTGCCGAGAACGGCGTTGAGGATGTTGAAGATCTAGAGATGAGTGGCGTCAACGGCCATGCAGATCCTTCAGTGTCAGGACAAGGAAATACTACCTCTGGGGACGAGGCACAACTACCAGATACCCAGAGTACCGCCATTGCGGACGAAGATGACCCTAAAGAACCAAAAGCCGAAGACCCAAACTCCTTTGACGAAGACCCCCAGACGCGCGACGCTACACCTCCACCAGGACCCCGTCGAATGACCACACGCTCAGCCCACAATAATGCCGCCGCCTCCCCACCACCACCGTCCGAAGCTCCAAGTGTCGAAGTCGACCCTTTCTTCTTCCCTCCAAACTACAAAGTCGACCGCGATTACGGTCTCCCATCCGCCGAAGCCGAAGACACCCGCCGCCTCGTGTCAGCTGCTGTCCAGCGACAAGACGAGTTTCTCCGCGGGTTGAAACGGGTACAGGATGGCCTACTGCGCGCAGAAAACATGCGCAAGAAAGTCTGGGAATGGTGCAGAACTATGGAGGGAATGCGGGAATATCATCAGCACCTCGCCGAAGTCTCTGGAAATCCTAATGCCGCAAACTTTGATATCGACCAGGGAGAGAATATAGGCCTTAGCGACGGCGAGGATTGGTATGATATGGATGCGTGGAAATTGGAGGAGGCGTTGGTTAAGGGCCATGAGGAAGAGGATGAAGGTGATGTCGTTCCGCATGGAAAGAAGACGAGAAGAAGAGGTGATAGGTAGTCGGGGGCGGTGTGCGCCACTGTATTTTAGGTACTTTGTGGGGGCTTCTTTGCTTTTGGAAGGGGTTTTTCGTCTGGTTCATGTCACCTTCTATTTTTCCTTTGGTTCTAGGTAGTTTGCGCCTTTGTTTTGGCGATGGAGTATGGAGTGTGCGGGAGGATATCTGCTTTTCGTCGTTTATTTCTTCCTTTGTCAATGGCACTGTAGTTTAGAATCAATTTGGCCTCGGATGTCATTTTGAAGTCTCAAGAGCTCCCGTTCGCAATTACCCGGCCTACTACAGCAAGCTCGGAGCACAAATCTGAATTTCGCGTCTCCCTCACTTCAACAACCTACGCGCAAATATGACTACCTCTACCTCTTCCTTCCCACCTGCCGAAGTACCTCTATTCCATCCACTCTCCTAATTCTTGCTAACAAAACTCTAGAACCTCGTCTTCTCATCGACTAAACGCACACGCTCCCTCTTTGCCGCAGACTTCGGATCCGCCTTCCTCCTCGACGACACAACTGCGCACAAATCCCTTGTCACCACCAAGTTGCGCAGCGAATACGAGTCCGTACGTACGCTACCTCCCGCTCTCGTGGCAAAACTCGATGGCGCTGCTTCTTCCGCCCGAAAACGTCGTGCAATGGGAAAGAAAAAGGAGAAGGAAACAACCCTCGGCCCAGAGGATGGTGTGGATGTGAAGACACAGAAGATGATTGAGGGGATTCCTGCACCTGACGGGGGTAGTTCTACAGCGCTATCTTTACGGCCAAAGGGTGGTGCGGGTGCTGGATTCCTCCCTGGGGCCTCAGATCCAGGTGCCGGCCTTGTACGAAAGGAAGCGCCACAGCAGATCAAACCGGTCTGGCATGCGCCCTGGAAACTAATGCGAGTCATCTCTGGGCACTTGGGTTGGGTCCGTGCGCTGACCGTAGAGCCGGAGAACCGATGGTTCGCAACGGGTGCCGGCGATCGTACAATCAAGATTTGGGACCTTGCGGCGGGAACCCTGCGGCTCACACTCACGGGACACATCTCAACAGTGCGCGGACTCGCAGTGAGTTCGCGGCATCCTTACATGTTTTCGTGCGGAGAGGACAAGATGGTCAAGTGCTGGGACCTCGAGAGTAACCGCGTGATCCGCCACTACCACGGCCATCTCTCTGGCGTCTACTCCCTTGCCATCCACCCGACTCTCGACATCCTCGTTACTGCCGGTCGTGATGGCGTTGCTCGCGTCTGGGATATGCGCACACGGACCAATGTCATGGTGCTCGGCGGACACCAGGGGACCATCTCATCCTTGATCACACAGGAGGCAGATCCACAAGTCATCACTGGATCTATGGACAGCACGATTCGGCTATGGGATCTCGCTGCGGGAAAATCCATGGCAGTCCTTACTCACCACAAAAAGAGCGTACGCGCGCTGTGCTCGCATCCAAAGGAGTTCACGTTCGCGTCGGGGAGTGCGGATAACATCAAGCAGTGGAAGTGTCCTGAAGGAGCGTTTATGCAGAACTTTGAGGGTGCGGGGGGGATAATCAACACACTTTCTGCAAATGAGGACGACGTGTTATTCTCGGGCGCCGACAACGGAGAAATGTGCTTTTTTGACTGGAAGAGTGGGTATCGCTTCCAACGCATGGATACTACGGCCCAGCCCGGGAGTTTGGATGCAGAGCAGGGAGTGTTTTGTTCTACGTTTGATAAAACTGGACTGAGACTGATTACAGGGGAGGCGGATAAGACTAGTAAGTTTTTTGTTCCTGGGAAACGTGCATGAAAGGCTAATTTACCGCGCGTGTAGTAAAAATATGGAAACAAGACGAGGAAGCGACGGAGGAGACGCATCCGATGGATTGGAAACCGACACTGCAGAGACAGCGGCGGTTTTAGGGGTTCCATGCATGGAAATGGAAATTGTACTTTTATATATGCTTATGGTTATGATCAGCAATACTTGCATAGTAATAGATGTAATGAAATGGGCGATATGTGTGCCATTCATAAGCTTCGGTCATCAGATATCTCTTGTCTTTAGTGTAATTATTCAGTCAAAATATTGAAGCATTTCGTCATTCCACCGCTAAAGGTGAAATGGCTGTGCTGTGGCTGTATGCAGGTGGGGAGAGAAGAAAATGCTGCTTGACAAAGCGAGAATTACGTCTTCCACAACACCTGCACACACTGTATGCTTGGATGTCAAATCATTTGAGATCGAAAAATCTAGCAAAAGAAACCACGAATTCCACTTGAAACTATGCTGTATAGTACTTTGCGTATGGTGCCGCCCGCCTAGACGTCAGAAGCTTATTTTAGGTAAAGACGCGGGAGTTGCGTTTCCAGTTTAATCTACCTCTAGTATTTTAGTATATATATTGAGTTCAATTAAACCTTACATACGCTCAAAATAAAGATTCACAGCGGATTGGAGACTCCTAGTTTGGTTTATCAAGAACTACTGAATGGATTGATCGGATCCGTCCATACAGAGCCCAGAACCAACAGATAATCCATATCCCAACAGTTGAGAACTACAAAAGGCCTAAGCCGGGATTTTTCAGATCCATCCATCATGCGAGGATGCAGAGCCAACAGAAAGCTCCAGAGCCTAGAAGTTGAAAACCTAGAGCCTTGGACTAGGATTATTCAGATCCGTCTATTGTACTTGAGTATGTACTAGTACATACAAAAATGCAGAGCCAACAGATAGTCCATAGCCTAGAGGTTGAATCAATCCAGAGCCCTGGACTACAGAGCCAATAGATAAGTCCATAACCCAATAATTGAGGTAATAAAGCCCTCCAACGATGAAGCAGAGGGTGAGAAACAAAATCCACACCCTGACAGTATCATGACACATCCACAGCCCCGTCGTCGACTCAAACGCGCGGGGTGGCGTGCATCACTCGGAACGGGTGATCTCCCATGCCCTGGGCAAAGGTCTCACCTCACCTCATCTTTCGAAATTTCCCACCGCTGCCATTGTCATCGGTTAGTATGGTATCAGCATTGCCATCGCTAGTACCTAGCAGCATTGACAACTCACATCAAGACCCCGACAGGTATCCTCTGCTCTAGTATAGCGCGTATGTAGCTAGGGTTGATGGGTTCGTTCGGACAATCACACGAGATGAGCGACCATCTCCTCCCAGACTGAGATCGTGTGACAATTACACCTGCAGCAGTTTGCATAGGGAGAGAAGAGCTGATCCAAATATACTTGCGAGTTTTCGCCTAATCGAGTTCGCATCTTTGGCGGTCCGCGGTTGATGAAACTCATAGGGATGATGATGATCCCCACAAAAGTTCACCATACGAAAAGGATATGTGTTGTTGCTTTACGGTGCTATTTATTTAACTGGTATCAATCAATCGGGTTGGATGTAGGACTCGGACTCTTCGCTTTCTCAAGATCTAGGCATCTATCTTCGATGCCTTCTACCCTGGCTGTGTACATACATAAATGCCAGCTAGAGGCTCTTTGGGTTTCTCGTCGCGGCGTTTGCTTGCATGCTGACTGCAACGAACTGAGGATAGCGCTGAGCACTGCCTGCATATTAATTGGGTTGTTCCGTACATAGAACAAAAACCCTCCGCTTGCAAAGGAAAAGGGAAAAGGAAGACAGAGGATTGGAGGAATTTAGTTATACATAATTATCCCCTTTTATGCCGTGCCACTTCGTCATCATGTTTGATTAGAGGACGATGAAACAAAAGAAGTGGTGGTTTGCTGGGTGATGAGAGCTATCTAATGGTGGTGGGGGGGGGGCGTTGTGAGGGGCAGGAAGCACTTGCCAGCACTCACTCAGTCACCACTCTGCTTCCCCTCTCCGCTTCACTCACTGCCTCCTTCGCGGCTGTGTCCTCTGTGCCTGCCTCCGAGCTATATACTACCTCCCCCATATGTCTATGCGCTGTACTACCAACTTACACTTGTCAACCACCTGGTTTTAAGACCCCGCTGCCCCCGTCCCACCTTCACTCATCCTTCCCCCTCATCGCTGATCGTCTCACAACCACACATACCATTCATCTTCATCCCACCTAGCAGCTCCCATTCCGAGCTTTCGTGCTATCGTGTTTTTATTTGAATATTTTCCACGCCTCCTGGGCACATATCACCATGGCCTACTACCATGATGCGCATCCGGACTATTATGCGACCGCCCCTGGACCGCCGCCCCCTCCAGAGCCACAATACATACCACCCCCACCCGCCTCCGCCTTCTCCCCCATCCACGACGGCGGTTTCTTTGCCCCGTCTTCACCACTGGTCGTCGCCGCTTCCCCTGCCCCCTCTCGCTCCTCGTCACGCCCCCGTCCCAACGAGTATGTCGTTTCTGGAGACCACCACTATCTCGCACCAGGTGGGTACGGCGGAAAGTCGCTTAGCCGTTCCAACAGCGAGCGAGGGCGGGACCGTGGCCACATTGTAGTCGAAGGGCGACGGGGTGGACATAGTCGGTCCCGCAGCGAAAAGGTATACTATGACGCGCCGCCGAGGAATAAAAAGTACTACATCGACGACGATGGCTACTCCGAGTACAGCAACTCTTCGTACGGCGGTGGTGACTCCAGAGGCCACTCACGCTCTCATTCCAGACACCAACGTCACTCCCGTACACCATCGTGTGCTTCCGGAGACTCAGCGTACGACGACCGATACGCTGTCGGCGTGTATAATCCTGGCCGCCCATCCCGACAGGAGGAGGAGTTGACAGAGAAGCTGAAGGAAGTGCAGAAGCAGCTGGAGCGCGTGCAAGTGGACGCAGAGAAGAAGCGGATGCAGGATGAGCAACAGCGGCTCGAGAAGCTACGCAGCCAAGAGATCGAGCGAAAAGTGCAGGAGCAGCTCCAAATTCAAAAGAAGAAGGAAGAGGAGAAAGCTAGGCGCGACAAGGAGGCGTTTGAAGCAGAGAAGAAGCGGATCGCAGATGCTGCAAAGAAGCTACTGGATGAGCAGGCTGCTGCTGCGGCAAAAGCCAGGGAGGAGGAAGAAAGGAAGAAGCGTGAGATTCAGGCTATTGTCGATGCCGAGAGAGCAAAGTATGCGGCTGCTTCGTCTGGGAAGAAGACGTATACTCGATTCTCAAAGACCCATCTGTGCAAGGAGGCGCTGGAGGAGAGAGGCATTCCGTTTACTGAGGAGGTGAGTTTGGTTGTGTGTTATGTGTCGTAGTAAAGCGAGAAACTAACTTTGAGACAAAGGTCGAATACTTCCTCGTCCACCGCTTTGTCGAGAAGAGTGAACAACAATATCTCTGGAACCGAACAAAGGAAATCCGGAGTAAGTTTTTATCGTTGGCGTCATTAAATAATTTCATTTACTGACAATAAAATACAGACTATTACCGCCAAATTCAAGAAGCTGCCGACAAGGCTCCAACTGTCCGGGGACCCGATGGCGGTTACGTGAAGTACGTCCAGATCGCCGGACAGCCATATCCAATGGCTCTTCCCGTCACAATTACACACACACCTGGCGGTGGGCAGACACAACGCGTCGATCCTGTCAAGATCAAATGGAGCGACATCTTCAAGGGGAAATAAACGACAACGCTAAGGGAGGTGAAGCCTGGAAGAAGCCCTAACGGGATATCTGTCGTTTGCTTTTAGAGCTCTTTCATGTCAATTGTTGGTTTTTTGTCACCATATTATCGAAAAGACTATGTAGGTGGAAGGGAGTAGCCTATTAACTACGCGCCTTATGTTTTATGATCTGGATGCGTTTTTTTTTGATCACGATGGTGTTTTTGGATTCTAGGAGCAGGCGGGACAGTTATTGGGCCTGGATTTTTATTTGTATTTGATTTAATCTTATACGGTATCTCCTATTATCTCCTCATCATGGTGGAGTTAGGTGTGTTTTAGGGGGTTACGGGTTTAAATTTTCGGAATTGTTCCGATTCACTTTCGCCTCTCCCCGTAGTAAAGAATTGCCATCCCCCCATGTATCTATGATGAACTTCCACTACCTCCCGCTAAAACCTTCCTCCTCAGCACTTCCTCGACGACCCTGACATTCTGACCCTTCTGCTGCACGGTCTTCTCAATTTCGGCCAGACTCTTGGTAAGCTGGTCTACCTTGGCATTGTAGAAGCTCACAGCGTCTTGCGCGGTCTTTTCAACGTAGTATCCCGTCCCTACGTCTACCAGCACGTGTTGCGTCGACGAGAGCGTACCCGGGACGAAGAGCGAGGTCGTTAATGGGATTAGAAGGGTTTTTCCTATACCACCCGGAGTTCAGTATCTTGTCGGCGATATGGGGGGGGGGATGGGAAGGGAATACCCGCATTCGCATCGTTAACTCCGCCCTTGACTGCCCCGATGCATTCGCGGAACCGTGTTTGCGCCTGCCGCAGCTTCTGGAATGATGCCGTTAGGTGCTCAAGTTCGTCATCGAGTTGCTTCTTGACTGCCGCGAGGTTGTCGACAGAGAGTGTAGATAGGTCGACTATTTGCGCCCACACACATCAGCGAGAGGTAGAGGAAGGGGAGGGAGGGGGTACTTTGCTGCTGCTGAGGCGCTGCCATTATTGAGGTGGTGGAGAAGTGAGGTAGGTGGAGGAGAGGGGGGAGGTGGGGTTAGTGCGGCTCTTGGACATGGGGCGTCACTCATGCTGGGATTCTCTGAACTTTGGTGACCATACATTTTTGGGGGCGTGGGCCGGCGTCGGAGACCACGAGTTGGCATGTCAGTTCAGCTTCCATCTTTCAATAGTTACTTCCCCGTTCGGAGATGGGAGTGAAATGATCGGCTTGTTCTGGTTTCTAGAGATGGGTCCGCCTCTACTTCCGAACGTCGAATATGGAATATAACTCGTACGCATTGAAGCTATTTGTTCTCTAGGCACGGTTCATCTCCAAGATTTCCATAATACCAGTGCGTCAAGCACATCGGAAAAGCTGCCTGTTCAAATACTGGTTCAGGATGACACTGCCAGATACCCCCTCTCCTCGGGCCGGAACGGCCTAACTCCAGCCTTGCAAGAAGTTGCCGCATTCCATTGTAAACTAAATGCTCGCGCTTCCCAATACCATTCGCAAAACTCCCACTCCACTACCGACTGCCCTTAAGAATAGCATTCAATCCGCCCTGCGCATTAACATACGTCGTCTCGAGGTACGTAAACTTCTTCTCAAGGTCTTTGATATCACCCTTCAGCGTCGCCTCCTCCTTCGCCAGCCGCCGCTGCACATTCGTGATATCTTCCTGCACGAACCTGCTACCTGTCAGCCCCTCTCTCCCTATCTCACCCTAATCCGAGCACGTACATTTTCCCGATACTCTCATACGTTCTTGTCCCCGCGGGCAGCTTCTCGAGCTCCTTCCCCGTCAGCTGTAGCAGCCGGATGTCGCGTTGTTTCGCCGCCATCTGCGCTTTGACGATTGTGAGCTGTTGCTGCGAGAACGCCGCTTTGGACTCGATGTCTTGCATCAACTGGGAATTGTTAGCTGGGTAGAGCAAGTGGGAGGGGGGAAGGAACCTTTTGGAGAGCTTCATTTGGGATTGACATTGTGATGTTTGTTTGTGGGCTGGTTGGCGAGGGGAGCTAAGTAAGTACATACTAAGTACTTAGTAGAGTAGTGTGGTTGTGGTGGGGTAGTTGCGGCTCGTGAATCATACGGTGTCATTCGATCAGCTATAATTTGATGTAGGAAGTTCGTAGCTGTCTATGTTTTTTTGTTATAAGTACAGTAGAATACAGGTATCGTAAAAGTCTAGAGGCTCCCTTAAGCTCCCACCATAGCGCCAACTTCTTTATCCCCCCGCAGTGCCATCTTCACCTCTTCCTCACCAACCAAACATCTCACACGACCACCCCTCTCTCCCCTCCTCCCCTCCACACCCACAACTCCAGCATCACACAGTGCCGCAACTGCCGCACCTAGTCCGCTCCTTCTTGCCCCACCAGCCACAACTTCTCTTACCCCCTCATCCGCCAACGCGGCCATGCGTTCCGCTTCCTCGTACACATCTGCGAGCAGATTCTCCGCGACACCACTCCTTCTTACCCTCGCCAGAAGTGCCGCTAGAAATATCTTGGACGCGCAGGGCAGCAGCTTCAGAAACGTCTGTATCGGCGACGACGTCGATTCCTGGATTGCCTTCTTGATGATGGGGATGGTTACTCTTCCTCCTGCCTTGAGTCCTCCTCCCACTATATCCCCGTTGGTAAGTGTCTTCCGGGAGGGTGTTCCCGGCCCTTCAGTGGTGGAGTACTCGACGATCTCGACCGCGCGGCGGCATATATCCAGTGCTCTCCTTGCGTCCCCGGAAACCGCAGCGACTTTGCGGGACGCGAATTGGATTGCGTCCGGGTCAACGATGTTCCCTGGAACTCCCTCTAGACGCGAGGCAATGATAGTTTGTAGCTGTGAGTGGGTATATCCAGGGAACGTGATTCGTGTCAACCCCAATCGCGACGAAATCTTGTTTGATAATGTGCGCTCGGGAAGATCCATGGTATTTGCGACTGCCAGTACGATGAGTCTTGAGTAGCGCCCACCCGGCCAGTTAAAGAAGTTATACATGACGCCCTGGCCACGGGTAACGAGTTGATCGAGTTCGTCCATCAACACTACGCAGGGGACGCGGCGCGGGCTGGGAGTCGAGAATTCGCTCTCTAGAAGACCGAGGGCTTGGGATGGAGATACCCGCTCGCCTTTTACCGCTTCCCAGAGGAGCGAATATGATTGGTGGGGATCGGTCACTTTCATGCCGTTGATTTCGACGAATGTGAAGTCGTCGAGTTCTTCTGCGGATACCAGGGCCTGAAGCTGCGATACTACTTCGCGGACAGTTGCGGTCTTGCCGGTACCGGGTGTGCCTGAGATGTAGATGCAGGAACCTGTGCCTTCTGTGATAGCGGCAGAGAGATGCGTGTAGACTTCTGTGAACTCATCTTCTCTACATGGCAGCGATGGAGGGAGTGTAGAAACATGGAGGCGGTGGCGGGCAAGGGCGTATGGTGTCGACAGATGCGTTGCAGGGGAGAGAGTACGAGTGGAGAGCGGGGTGAAAAGCAGTGGCTTCTTGATAGTAATTCGTTTATGAGTTGGAGTTGTAAACTTTCTGGCCGACCCCGGAGTTCTTCTTGTCGGGGTGGCTGCCACAGACTTTTGCCGCTTCCGTCTACTGGGTGTTTGAGGTCCCTTGCGATGATCTTCCTCCGCATCATCATCTGAAAGATCTTTATCCCATTCGTGATCCACATCATCATCATCCTCACTCCCCCTCCGCTTCCGTTTCTGCTTACCATTGCCATTCACCGCCGGCGCAAGAGCTGCCTTCTTTCGCGTAACTTTGGTGTTCTGCTTCACAAAGTCGCCGAGCTTGAAGATATCTGTGTCGCGGCCGTGCCAGAGATCTTCCCAGATGAACTCATCAGTGTAGGTAGTTGTCCGCGGGTTGCAGCCGCGCCGGCACACGAAGACCTTTCCATACTCCTTCGATTTCTTGGAGACGCCGTCTGGATACTCCTTCTTGTACTCCTTCTCCGAGAGCACGATGGCGCGACCATTAATCGACGGTAGAGGAACCCCATCATACGCGTGATTCAGATACAGTTCATTCTACGCCACCATCATCATTAGCGCCACCACAATATCATCGTGGGGAGAATACACACTGGTAAAGAGTCGAGTCTCTTCTTTGCACCAGGTCGAATCTCACTCTCTGTCGAGAACCACATAACATTACATAACATCTCATCCTCTCCCTCCTCGAATTCACACGCCATGCCTACATACGCCTCCCCCTTCAATCCTTCCCCCTTAATCAAGATGCAGTCGCCAATCTGCACATCGAAGGTTCCCATCCGTGCGCCCATAATTCGGGGGACGCCGTCGTCATCGCGTTGTTTGGGATCCGTCGAGTGGATCCATTCCCAGGGGATATCTTCGTATCCGAGCTCGTCGTCCGAGTCTTCGCGGGTTACGCCGCGGAGACGGTCGCGGGCTTTTGAGAGTGCGGTTGACGGTTTCTTTTTTGATTTCGGGGCGGAGGAGGTGGAGGTCATAGTCGTGGTCGTTGTTGCGGTCGGCATTGTTGATGGAGGTAATGGTGAGACGACGCGTTGGTCTCGCGTTGGGTTCGAGTGCATGCGCTTAGCTCAAATCATGTGGGATCACCCATACGGTCGTAACCATATGTGATACCACCTATACGTAAGAATCAGCGAAATTATTTGCATGCAACTGGCTGGTCTACTCGTCGGTTCAACAAGTTATTGGACACGTACTAACCCTAACCGGTTAGTACGTGTCCAA